>Ga0209373_10000185_pt1 | contig 135010 bp, 128 predicted proteins | sample Higcelweek5metaG_FD_187173 | JGI IMG/M metagenome (GOLD analysis project Ga0209373, IMG submission 187173) | Freshwater pond sediment microbial communities from the University of Edinburgh, under environmental carbon perturbations - High... | ecosystem: Environmental > Aquatic > Freshwater >... | reverse complement strand
GTGGTGCTCAATGCCCGCGAGCGAAGGCGAGCAAAACAAAAGAGTGCAGTATATAATTGCGGGTGGTGCTCAATGCCCGCGAGCGAAGGCGAGCAAAACAAAAGAGTGCAGTATATAATTGCGGGTGGTGCTCAATGCCCGCGAGCGAAGGCGAGCAAAACAAAAGAGTGCAGTATATAATTGCGGGTGTAGCTCAATGGTAGAGCAGGAGCTTCCCAAGCTCACGACGAGGGTTCGATTCCCTTCACCCGCTCCAAAGAAAGAACGCCCCTTGTGGGCGTTTTTTCTTTGGAGCAGAGGAAAGTATCGAACCCGAGCTTTGTCATTTTGCACGCCTGCGCAGGGTGGTTGTTGCAAACGTTTTTACCAATATAACTTCGTCATCCCGGCGAAAGCCGGGATCCAGCGGGTTCTTCGGTGAGAAACGACGCAGGACATAACGAACGGCTTTTCAGCCTGGATCCCGCCCTTCGGCGGGATGACGCCAAAGGCGAGAGGCGGCAAACATTTTCCCAATATAACCGCCGTCATCGTGAGGCGGACGTCCGTCCGACGCGGCGATCCAGAGTCCATAAAACAAAAGCCAGCCCTTATGATCCTGGATTGCTTCGCTTCGCTCGCAATGACGAAGAATTTATCGGGCCATACCGTTAGCAACAATCGCCCCACGCAGGGGTGGCGACAATATGTGCGGAGCTGAATATTTTCTTTGAACTCAGGTCAAAGCCGGAGCTGTCTGAAAAGTTTTTTCTTTGACGGTTTCTTTTTTCTCTTGCCGTTTGGGTTTCTGTGTCGTCACCGTCCATTGCCCACTTCGAATCTTATGCAGCGCATTTGTTGAAAACAGGCAATCTCCTGCCAAGTAAGTTATATTGGCATAAAGAGGGGTTCCTGATGTGTGGCTAATAAAAGCTAGGAAGCTTGCGCCCGCCGCCGATTCAGCAATCGCGATCGAATAAAAACGCACAGCCGCATTATAGGCCTCTGGTTCAGAGGCGTCTTTCCCCGTTTTATCAATATAAATAGGGCTTCTTTTCTTTTCGCTTTTTTTGAAAAACCATTCATCCATAAAATAAAAGAAGACAAGCATCCCGGTAAAATTCAGAGTTTCAGCGACCATGGTGGCCGCTTGTTTTCCTGCTGGGGCTGCCAACGCCATCCCCGAACAAAAGGCCATCCCTGCGGCAAAGCAAGTGATTTGTCGCCCATTACAGAGAAAATGTTTAAGGCCCGTCGTACCATACGCCGCGCCGTTCAGGTGCATATAACGATTTCCGAGATCTTCATCGTCGGGCTTAAGAAAAGAGGGAAGCGCACCAAAGGGATTTGAAATCGACATTGTTAAATTCAGCATTGTTAAAAACGATGCTGATTGTTTAGCTGAAGCGGGCGAAAAAGAAAAGCCCGCTGTCTTGGCGGGCCTTTGAGAAAAGAAGGTTAAGAGGCGCGCAGCTTTAAAGAGGCTTAGCCGCCCATATCGCCCATCATCTTGTCGATGGCGTCTTGGTCAATGGCCGCGTGCGGCAATTGCGGGCCGTTGAGAAGCGCTTTTTCCGCATCTTCTTCTTCGGCTTCCTTCATGTGGAGAAGCTCTTCTTTGCCGAGCTCTTCCCCCAAGGCTTGCATAAGGGCTGCGATCTTGCCGTCGATATATTTCAGCGTTTGCACAACCTTTGTGATGCGCTGGCCCGTGATGTCCTGAAAGTTGCAGGCTTCAAAAATATGTGTCGTGCAATCGACAAGCTGCTGGCCGAGTTCTTCCGGGCATTGGCCTGCAATGTTGCTGATCACATCGCATTGATCCATGATTTTGTTGGTCGCTTCTTCGGTCGCGCCGACCACGGCGTCCAATTCATCCGTCGCTTGCGGGATGTGGCTCGCGCTGATTTCTTTTGGTTTGATGTCGGCAATTTCTTGCTTGGCATGAAGAATGTAGGCAGCGAGATCTTGGAGTTCAGCGTAAAATTTAAGATCTGCAGCCGTCATGTCGCCGGTGAGTGAGGCAATGACTTCATGCGTCAAAGCGGTTACTTCCTCACTTGAAAGCGGATGCGGCGTTTGCGCTGTGGCTTCTTGGATTTTTGCTTGTAAGGAATTTTCCATATTAGCAAAACGACCGACGTCAATCATGGCTTTCCCCTAAGGCTTAGAAATTGCCTAAAACAGCGGCGATTTTTTGTTTGAGCGTCCCGGCGTTAAAGGGCTTGACGATATAATTATTGACGCCTGCTTCCTTGGCTGCCGCGACGTTTTCAATCTTGCTTTCTGCTGTGACCATGATGAACGGTGTTGTCTTGAGGCGCGCATCGGCGCGGACTTCTTTCAAGAGCTGAAGGCCCGTCATAGGTTCCATATTCCAATCGGAGATCACGAGGCCAAAGCTGCCCTCGTGCATCATCTTGAGCGCCATGGATCCGTCGGTCGCCTGAAAGATATTTTTAAAGCCGAGTTGCTTGAGCAAGTTCTCGACAATACGCAACATCGTCTTGTAGTCATCGACGATGAGGATATTCATGTTCATATCGACAGCCATTTGAAGGCTCCTTTTTCTCGTTCTAAGCTTTCCTGTCGGGCTTGAAGAAGCCCGGGGCGCGACGCTCTGGTAAGAGGCCGAAAGATCTCAGATCTTAGCCTGCCCTAAGAAACTAAAAAAAGTGTTACCAAGCTGCGGCTCGCTCACAAAAAAAGGCGCGGGACAGAAAATCTGTCGCCGCGCCCTTTATCGAAAAATTAAGGATCAGAACGGCGCATAACGGAACGACACCAAGAAGGTGTTTTCCATAGCATGCGGGGCCAACCCACCTGCACCGCTAAAGTCTTCGCGGCGTGTCAGCGAATATTGGCCGCCAACTTTCATGTTGCCATAGTCGCCCTTATAGACTTGCTGCCAAAAGCCCGGTGTGATCTGCCAAATCATCTTGGTTTGATCGGAGCAGGTTGAAGCTGCTGAGCCAAGCGTATAGCAACCACTTACGTTGCGTAAGGTGCTGCCATAGCCCGTTGAGGCAGAGCCTTCGTCCTGCCGCAAAACTTTTTCTGCCCCAGCATAGAGGTAGACATCCAGTTTTTCTGTCGGATGGCCCAAGAGACCAACCAAAGCACCTAGTTGAGTCAAGGGCTTAATGTGGCCGTTGGCGTCAAAAGAGAGATCCGGCAACGTCGTTGCGCCGTAGCGGCCAACGCCTTTGCCGACCAAGCCGTTTGCTGTGACTTCCAGCTTTTTCTTGACGATGGGAACCAAAGCCCCAACGCCAAAACCTTGACCGACGGCATATTGGTTGTTGCCGTTTGTTGTCGAAACATCGCGGAAGAAACGTGTAAGACTGAAGGCTTCGAAGTGACCGAACGAAGGGTCGTACGCCGCTTTGACAATGACATCCGGCGCATAATCGTTGGAATAGCTTCCGCTAGAAGCCGCATAGTTCGTCGGGGCCGTGACGCCGTTAAAGTTGACTTCGGGGTCTTCAAGCGAAAGACCCAAAGCCCATTTCTTGTTGTCGAAATCCTTGACGAAGCGGATTTGCGGTGCGCGCGTGTAAACATAACCCGGAGGGCCTGAGGAATCGATCGTCTGGACGCCTAGTTCTTGACGTGCATAAAGGCCTTTCGCATTCATGCTGGCCAAACTAAACGCTTGGCCGCCCGCGAAGTAAAAACCCCAGTCGCGCTGGTCGTACGAAGCAAAAGCTTGACGCAGACGCATGGTATAGCTGTTCGTTTTTGTCGAGTTGGAGCTTGTCCCGGTTGAGTTAAAATCGGCTTCAACATACGCGTTGAGCGTTGTGGCCTGATCGGGTTTGCCTTCCGTTAAGAGGGACAGTCGCGACGCGCGGGCGCTGCCGCGGAATTCGTCTGTTTTGTCGTTTGAAGAGTTTTTAAGCGGGATCGAGGCATAGGTTGTCCCGATGTCTGACGCTTCGTTCTTGGTGCGGTAAAGCCCTTCAGCCGCGATATAGCCGCCCAACTTGACGGAAACGCCGGGAAGAATTTCTTTCTTGCCCGGATCGCTGCTGGCCGTTTGCGAAGCGGCGGCAGGGGCTGCCTGCGCGGCGACTTTCTGCGCAGCTTCGGCCTCGGCGGCTTTTTTAACCGTTTCGGCGCGTTCGGTATCCTTGGCCTGCATGTCGGCAATTTGTTTTTGCAGGGCCGTAACTTGCGTCTGAAGGGCGGCAAGAGTATCGGCCGTGCTGCTGGCTGGTGCGGCGGCGTGGGCTGGGCTTACGAGGAAGAGAGCCAGTCCCGTCGAGGCAAGGAGGACGGAACGCAGATGTTTCTTCATGAGAAAGACTCCGCTTGGGGTGAGGGAATTAACCGTGTCATTTTTAAGACACAGTTTCTGCACACACAAACGAAAAAGTGAAAAAGCCAATAAAAAAGCGTTCTTGTATGCAAAAAAGCCAAAGCAATGCTTTGGCTTTTTTGTTCATAGGCCGATAAACGACTTTGTTAGCGGGAATTCCACGAACGGTCGTAGGAGGAGGTCATTTTCATTGCGGCGAGATTGTCCTGCTCTTCCGAGCGGCGGCGCAGCAGCGATTCCATGAAAGAACCACCGGGGCCATGCCCAGCGCGGTTGTGGCCTTCTTCCGTTGCGGCATTGCGAAAATAAGCCATGACAAAAACGCGAATGGCCGCTGTCAGCGAGGAATTTAGCGGTTTCCGTTGAGAAACGACTGTGGCAATATCGTGAATGGTGACGTGCTCACGTCGGCAAATATCTCGAAGGCCGTTCCACATATCGGGTTCAAGACGTACACTTGTACGGTGCTCTCCAATCGTAACGTTACGGCTAACGAGAGAGCTGCGATCTTTTTTCCCAGACGGTGGATCTAAAGGGGATGTTCCATCGGGAAAAGTGTGGTGGGGCATTGAGTTGAGAAGGGCGGCTGTCATGAGCTCTCCTATGTGAGCGGGGAAGGAGCAAAACGAGACGAGAAAGGCCATAAGCTATTCTTAATCATATATACACGCTAAAGTATATCAAGTGAAAAATGATGAGGATCTATATAATCAATAAACTCAATGAGTTATAAAACAACAATCACATACGAGCGTGTGGGTTAAGCGGATACGAATAGCAACCTTTGGTTGCTAAAGACTCTGTTTTACCCCTTTGCTGCGAAGAAGTTCTGATGAATAACAAAATTTTTCAAATAAAAGAGAATCCTCCCTTTTGCGCAGCTTTGGGCTGTATGAAATCTGGTCTCTATCCGGCCCCTAAGGGTCTGAATAACAGAAAAGAATTCTACTATTTTTGTCTTGAGCACATTCGCGCCTACAACGCCAGCTGGGATGCTTTGGACGGGCTATCTGAAGCGCAAATTGAAAAAGAAATTCGAAAAGCTACCTTGTGGGAACGTCCAACATGGCCTTTTGCACAAAGAACGGCTTCCCCACATAGGGCCTCGAAGAAAGCCCCCACAAAGGAAGAGATATTCTCGCCGGAACTGCGCAGCGCTCTTTCGGTTCTAGAACTGCAACCGCCTGCCAATTTTATACAAATCAAAACGCAATATCGCCGTCTTGTGAAAACCTATCACCCGGACGCGCGTGGCGGATCGGGCGCGTATGTCGAGAAATTTATGGCCGTGCAGCAAGCCTTCGCGACATTGCGCAACGTCTATGCTAAACCGAATAAAACAGGAACGAAATAACAAAGGGTTTGCGTTTCATGACACCGCTTCAAGCTTCTTTAGCCCCAGCTGACGAAAAAGGTATTCCCGATTGTAAAGTCAGCGCGCGCGCCTTGTTCGGCATTGATTCCGATTGGGAAATTCCAGCTTTTTCGCAAGCGGGCGAACATGTCCCCGAAATTGATTCGGCCTATCGCTTTGATAAAGATACGACGCTCGCGCTTTTGGCCGGGTTCAAGTTTAACCGCCGCGTTTTGCTTCAAGGTTATCATGGTACGGGTAAGTCCTCGCATATTGAGCAAGTTGCTGCGCGGCTCAAGTGGCCCTGTATTCGCATCAATCTTGATAGTCATATCAGCCGCATTGATTTGATTGGCAAGGACGCGATTGTGATTCGCGAAGGCAAGCAAATCACAGAGTTTCGCGAAGGGCTTTTGCCATGGGCTTTGCAACATGCCTCGGCGCTTGTGTTCGATGAATACGATGCGGGGCGGCCTGATGTGATGTTTGTGATTCAACGTGTGCTCGAGGTTGAAGGCAAGCTGACGCTCCTCGATCAAAACCGTGTGATCCGACCGCATCCGTCGTTTCGTCTTTTTGCGACGGCGAATACGGTAGGCTTAGGCGACACGACGGGCCTTTATCACGGCACACAGCAGATTAATCAAGGTCAAATGGATCGCTGGAATATTGTGGCGACGCTCAATTATTTGCCGCCTGAAGAGGAAACCGAAATCGTCAAAGCGAAAAACCCCATTTTTGCCAAAGGCAAAAATGCTGGGCGTATTCCGGCCATGGTGGCCTTGGCCAATTTGACGCGGCAAAGCTTTATCAATGGCGATATTGCGACGGTTATGTCGCCGCGCACGGTGATCACTTGGGTTGAGAACTGGACGATCTTTGGCGACGCAGCGGCGGCCTTTCGCCTGAGCTTTCTCAATAAGTGCGATGAGGCTGAAAAGCCTGTGATTGCTGAGCTTTATCAGCGCTGCATGGATGAAGAATTGCTGCTGAGCGAAGCGTTGCCAAGCCTTTAAGCGCGCTGCGTCCGCAGGAATGTTTGGATACTGCGTTGGGTGAAAAGCAGCAGCAGGCCATTGGCAAAAAGCGCTTGCAGACAATCGCCGTCAAGGTTCCAAAAAAGGCCGGCGCAACGGGCTTCGCCCGGCGCAAGCGGCGGCATCAGAACAAGCTCTTTGCGGCTGTCCAGCGGGGCGAGCGCTAACGCGCCATCGTCATAGCCGAGGCAAACGACGGGATCATACGGATGCGGCGCCAAGGCCGCAACGTGCCGGGGACCGGGCTCACCCAGCTGCATGCGCCGGGGTGTGGCGTCAAGGGAATGCGCGAGCGCTTGGGCTCCGCCACCGATCAAAAGAAAACGGTTCGCCGCATCGTTGGCAAGGAAAGTTGCGTGCGAATTGGTTTCTTCTGAAAAAGAAGCCGCTGCTTTTTCGAATAAACCGTTTTCGTTGAGGACAAACGTTTCTACCGCGCCATTGGACAAAAGCGCGAAAAGAGTTTGTTTTTCTTCAAGCCAAAGAAAAGCCTGCGCCGGGGCGGCAAGTGGCAGCGTTTGCGTCGGTTTATCGTGCGCGTCCGGCGCAAAAATAAGCAAAGCGTCGCCGCAAGCTGCCGCAAGAATGGTTTTACAATAGCTCAAGGCCGCGATGGGCGCGGGGCAGGTATAGGCTGGTGCGGCTTCGTTTCCGTCTTCGTCCAGCCGATGCAAAAAGGGCCCGCGCGCAAAAGCCCGCAGGCCTTCTTCTGGCGCGCTCGCAATGTGCGTCACCGGATCGCCCGGTTTTTCATAAAGCGGGGTTGGCGCAGCCAGACCGGGATCAATAAGAAAAACGCATCCGTCCGCCCCGCCGGATAAAAAGGCGTGCGCATCGGCATCGGGCGCAAGGGCAGTAACAGAGCCTTGATGCGTCGGCAAAAGATAGGGTTCTTCGCCTGTATCGTCCGTTCGGTTTAGCGCGAGCGACCCATCCGCAAGGCCCGCTGCGATCCATGCGCCATTCGCGTTTTGCGCGGTGCACGTTACGGCTTGCGGCAAACGCCATTGCCGCAGAAAAGGAAAAGTCGTCGAAGACATGGCGCGTAGATTACGCCGATTTTATGCTGGAAATAAAGGACGTAACTTCGACGGAAAGCTGTTTGGTTTGATCGGCAAGATCATCGGCGGCCTTAAGGACGTCGGCGGCAGCCGCCCCCGTTTGGGCCGAAGCTTGTTTGACGTTGACGATGTTCGAGCTTACTTCCTGCGTACCCGTTGCGGTTTGTTGGATGGTGCCCGCGATTTCTTGGGTAGCGCTTTGCTGTTCCTTAACGGAAGAAGCGATGGTTTCGGTGACCTGATTGATGCCGTCGATTTTCGCGCCGATGGCTTGAATGGCGGAAACGACGCTGGCGGTCGCTTGTTGAATTTGTCCGATTTGCGCGCCAATTTCCTCTGTCGCCTTGCCCGTTTGGGTCGCCAAGGATTTCACTTCGCTCGCGACGACGGCAAAGCCTTTGCCCGCATCGCCTGCGCGCGCGGCTTCGATGGTGGCGTTGAGCGCCAACAGGTTGGTTTGGCCTGCAATATCGCTAATCAGCGAAACAATGCTGCCGATTTTATCGGCGGTTGAGGCTAATTCCTGAACGATACCGTCCGTTTTTTTGGCGTCATTAGTTGCTTCATGGGCCATTTGCGTTGAGCTGCCGACTTGGCGCGAGATTTCGCTGATCGAAGAGGCCAATTCCTCGGCGGCAGATGCGACGGTTTGCACGCTGCTTGAAGCTTCTTCGGCGGCCGAGGCGACGACGACGGAGCGTGAGCTTGTTTCCTCGGCGATGGTGCGCATGGATTCGGCCGTTTGCCGCAAAGCGCCTGCGGCTGAGGTTAGCCCACGAATCAGGCTTCCTGCCTTGTCGCTAAAGGCCGTCGCGAGCTCTTCGATTCGGCGCGCATGCGCCTCGTGCGCTTTTTGCGTTTGGTCTTGATCGGCGTTGAGCATGTCCGTTTCGGCCAGATTGTCTTTAAAAACGCGAACGGCTTTGGCCATGCTGCCAATTTCGTCCTTACGGCCTGTCCCCGGAATTTCAGCGTTAAGGTCGTGTGAGGCCAAGCGCTTCATCGTTTCCGTCATGCAGCAGATGGGCCGCGAAATGGTTATAATAATGGCTTCCCCCGCCAAGGAACACAAAAGAAGCGCCATCAAAAGGCCGATCACAATGCCGTTCTGCGTTGCTTCATAGGTGGCGGCGCTGTCGGCAGCGCGCGCTTCGCTTTGTTTGAGTGTGTAGGTGTAAAGGGCAGTAAAGGCATCGCGATAGCGGCCCATCGCCTTTTGTAAGTCGGTGTTGATATGCGTGACGGCCTCGTCGTGTTGGCCGTTGCGGTCCATTTCAAGGACGCGATTGCCGAACGTGACATAATCGTTCCAAAGCTGAGTCGCATTGTCATAAAGGGTGCGCTCTTCGGGAGTCGTGAAAAGGGTGCCCAGCGTTTTCCAATTATCGTCGCGGGATTTCCAAACGTCGTCGATGCGCTTTTGTAAATTGACTTTTTGCGCAGGGTCCGTCGTCAAAAGGACGATGCCTTGCTGACTACGATAGCGCTCGCTGGCAGCGTTGACTTCGCCAATAAGGCGAAGGCTGGGGACGATCTTGCTGTTAATTTCCTTAGTCGTTTGGTTCGTCGCCGCGACTTGGTTAAGCGAGAAAAGCCCCAAACAGATCGAAACGAACAAAACCAGCGCAAAAGAGCATAAAACTTTCGCGCGGAGGCTCAGGTTTTCAAACCAATGAAGCATCAATCTCTCCTCTTGTGGGGCCAAACAGGGCTGAAGCCTAGTTTGATCTTGAAGCCGTTAATGATGTGTTAACCATAGTGGGCTTCCCGGGCGGCTCCCGAAAAAAAGTATCTCTTTTTTATTGAGGCCTGATATAAGGTTAAGGTCTTAACCTTACTTGTCCTTGTCGATCCGGTTTTTATGACGCGTCGTGCTGTTCCCATTCTGGTCTTGGCCGCAACGCTTCTTGCGATACCTACTTTGGCGTCCGCAGCCGGGGAGGCCGCTCGCCCGACGATTATTCTGCGCACGGGCGAGCATCAAAGCTTTGACCGAATCGTCTTCGATGCGCCGCGTGGTATGCGCTATACGCTCAAGCGGGACAAAGGCTCGGTTACGCTGACTTTCAGTATGGCGGCGAAAATAACCTTGCGACAGCCGGATGTTGCGCGCGCCAAGGGGCTTGCCGTCATTGGTGGCGCGGATGGCGCTTCGCCGCTTGTTTTGCGGTTTGCCGTTGCGCCTGAGGCGCAAGTGAAAGATTTTATGAGCGATGCTTCGGTTGTGATCGATATCACAGGGCCGAATGCGCCGGATAAGCCTTTGCCAGCTGCGCCGCCGTCTCCTCCGGCGGCCAACAAGGCTCCTGCGCCTCCTCCCGCCGCTCCCGCACCGGTCGCCGCTGCTGCTGCGCCGTCCCCGGCGGCTCAGCCAACGCCTCAAACGCCGCCGCCTGCCGCGCCGCCTGTTCAAGTTGAAAAATCAATAGCCGCTGCTCCGGCTAAAGAGGACAAAGTTCTGCCTTTGCCTGCGCCGGGCAATATGGCGCCCGCTCCACAGGCTTCGCCCGTGCCTCCCGTTCAAAAAGACGGACCGCTGGCCGTCGCGCCTCGGCCTCTCCCTGAGCCCATGCCGCTTGCGACGGCTCAGGCGCTTCGCGTCATGGCGGCGGAAAAAGACCCGCAACCGGTTTTATCCATTGATCCGGGCTTGGCCGTTGGTGCGGCGATTTTCGAGCGAGCCAATGCTGTAACGGTTCTCTTTGATCGCAAATTGACCTTGCCGCCAGAGCAAATAAAAACGCGGCCTCCGGTTAAAGCCGATCCGGTCGCCTTGCCGAACAATAGCGGCCTGCGGTTCTCCATTCCTGCCGGATTGTCTGTACGTGCGGCGCGTGAGGGAACGGCTTGGAAAATTTTTCTAACACAAAGCCAGACGCAACCGGGCGTAACGACGGAATTTGTCGCGCAGCCTGAATTTGCGCTGGGCGCGCGCGTGTTGTTGCCGACGGCAAATCCGCCAGATCCGATCTTTTATACCGACCCGGTTGTCGGCGATGTTTTGTTGGTCTTGCCTTTGCGCGAAACGAACGCCTTTACCGTCGAAAGGCAGATGGCAGATTTTGACATTGTGCCCGCCGCGCAAGGTCTGGTGATGAAGCCGCAGCACGAAAAAGTCGTCGCGCGGATTGTGCCTGATGGTATCGAGGTTACGGCAGAAGGCGGGCTCAAACTTTCGCCTTTGCGCGATACAGGCGCTTATGCGCGTTCGACCGAAAAAAAGGGCCCAGCGATTAAAAGGCTTTTCAACGTCGATGTTTGGCGCGGTCGCGGCAAAGATAGCTTTACGGATACGCGTCAGAAATTGATGCATACGATTATCGATGTGGATGAGAACCAACGCGTTTTGGCGCGCATGGATTTGGCCCGTTTTTATTTTGCGCATGGCATGGGTCGCGAAGCTTCGTCTCTTTTGGATTTTATCAAAAAGGGATTGCCAGAGATCGAAGGGCAGGCGGACTTTTTGTCGTTGCGTGGGGCCTCGCGCATATTGGAAGGCGATTACGATGGCGGCTTGACCGACCTCAATGCGCCCGCCTTGGCGGATCAGCCTGAGGCAACGCTGTGGCGCGGCATCGGCGTGGCGGGCCAGCGCGATTGGGCTTCGGCCTTTGACCGTTTCAAGATGACGTTTTCGGTGCTGGATTCCTATGGTGAGCCGTTCCGTTCGCAATTTATGGTTTTGGCGGCTGAGGCGGCTCTGGCTACCGATCACGATAAAGACGCGGCTTCATGGATCGAACGGCTTGTGCAGCAACACGATCCTTCGGAAGAAACGTCTTTGGCTTATTTGCAGGGCGTTCTAGCTAGCAAGGCAGGTAATGCCGATGAAGCTGGAAAATTCTGGCATGAGGCGGCAAGCGGCCCGGATCGTTTGTATAAAATAAGGGCCGAGCTTGCGCTCGTCGATTTAGGCGTTTTGACGAAATCGCTGACGCCGAAACAAGCTGTCGATCGTCTGGAAGGGCTGCGCTTTGCGTGGCGTGGCGATAATTTGGAATTCGATATATTGCGCCGTCTTGGGGGCTTTTATATTGATGCCAAGGATTATCACGATGGGTTGCTTGTTTATGGTCAAGCCCTGCGCCTTTATCCGACAAGCCCCGACGCGCCAGAGCTGAAAGCCGAAATGAAACGCATGTTCCGTGATGTGTTCCTTTCGTCCATCGGCGATAAGCTGCCGCCGCTTGATGCCTTGTCGCTTTATTCCGATTTCAAAGCGCTGACGCCCGATGGCGAAGACGGCGTGAAGGTGCGGCGCAATCTTGCGGAGCGTCTTGTCGATATTGATTTGCTCGATCAGGCGGGAAATATTTTGCTCGATGTTGTGAAAAGCAGCGAAAAACCGGACGAACGAGCCCAAACGGCCACGCGGCTTGCGGCGGTGCGGCTTTTGGACAAACAACCAGCGGCAGCCTTACAGGCCTTGGATATGAGCCAAGCCGATGCCGCGCCTTTCGCGGCGGCGCTTTTGGAAAAACGAAGCTTTTTGCGGGCGCGGGCGTTGTCTGAACTTGGCAAATATAATGAGGCTATGGCGGCCCTCCCGCAGCAACAAAGTGAGAAAGCAACTTTGCTTCGTGCCGATATTTCCTTGCGGGCGAAACAATGGGATGCAGCGGCGCAGGCGCTTTTGTCTTTGGTCGGGCAACCGCCCGCCGATGGCGCGTCTTTGCCTGAAACCAAAGCTTCTTGGCTGACGCAAACGGCCTTGGCCTTGGCACAGGGCGGCGATTTTGATGGCCTGAACCGTTTGTCCGAAGCGTATGGATCGGCCATGGATAAAACGTCGCAGGCCGATATGTTCCGCCTTTTGACGAGGCCCGATTCAACCTCGCAGCTCAAGGATATCGGTGCGGCCGGGGCTCGCTTGTCTGAGGTTGATATGTTTAAAGGCTTTTTGGAGTCCTTCCGCAAAGATTCGTCTGGGACCGTGCCGTCGGGTTCTGATGCCAAACAAAGCCAGTAAAAACAGAAAGATAAAGAGCATTCTGTGAAAACGGTGTCGATGCCGCGCTTCTTGTTGCGAGCGCGGGGCCGATGGGGCATAAACGCTTTCCTAAAATCTCTTTGCTACAGTTTGGCCTTGTCCATGTGTCCCCGTAGCTCAGCTGGATAGAGCGTCGGTTTCCTAAGCGGAAATTCGTTTGTCCCCCCAGAACCCGAAAAACCCGCGTCAAACCGCCATTTTCGGTGCGAGCCACGCCGCCCCAAAGCCCCGTGTTTGCAATGCGTTTGCAATTCGCCGCTTCGCGTGTTTACAAGCAGCCTTCGTTGTGTCGATAATATGTTCGACTAATATCGGGGGCTTGCGGTTCGGCGTAATCAAAACACAGGGGTCGTATGGCCAATAGCCGAAAACCAATAAATCAAAAACAAAGAGCCGAGCGTGCTTGGGCCCTTTTGATTGGGAGAGCGCGGACGAAGCCCATTGTAGATATGGAATATACCTATGGCGAACTTTGCCACGAGCTAGGATACCATCACCGTGCAGCACAGTGGTTTCTTGGTATTATTCAATCCTATTGCCATGAAAATCGTTTGCCGCCGCTGCAAGCGTTAGTCGTAAACGCTAAAACTAGAATCCCAGGGAAAGGGTACGACGGTTCTATTAGGACAAAATCCCAACATATGCGGGACTTAAAACGGATTAAAACCCAGAATTGGGAAAGCAAAGTTAGTTTCTGAATAAGAAAGCACCGCGAGCATGACCGAAACCATAACCTACGACAAAGATATAAACACGCGAATCAAGGCGACATGCTCGAAATGCGGAAAAGGCATAAACCACACAATCCTAAAATCCGTAAATGTGGATGGACAGGAGGAAGTAGATACCCGCAACATATTTTTTTGGAATGCTGCGCATCAAATAATTCGATGTGAGGGGTGTGAAACCATTTCTTTTCGGGCCTTAACCTCAGATTCGGAAGATAGTGATTTTTACACAGATGAAAATGGACAAACTATCCAGCACGATATCGAACGCGAAGAATTGTACCCGTTTAGAAACCCGCGCAATGTTAAGAGCCCACACTATATAATGCTGCTACCGATTGAATTGTTTGAAGTATACCAAGAGACGATAAGGGCAATGAATGCCAACCTTCCAATTCTTACGGCTATCGGGATTAGAGCCGTTATAGAGACGGTAGCGAAGGGAGCAAAGGCACAGGGCGGAAATCTGGAAAAGAAGATCGACAATTTAGTTGTTTTGGGTGTTCTAACCCCTCAAGGGGCGGTGATTTTGCACAAACTGCGTGATCTTGGAAATGAAGCTGCGCACGAAGTTAAGCGGCACAAACAAGAGGACCTTAATACGGCTTTAGATGTCATAGAAAACATGTTTGACGCTGTATATGTATTGCCATCAAGGGTGCGCAAAATCCCCGAATAACTTGATCCGTATCTAAACCAGAACTCATGGCATTATAGGTTGGCATCGTCTTGTTATGAGCTTAAGGGTGCTGTTTGCTCCCAATTCAGGGATTGTCTGGACTCCCTTGACCATACAGACCCATGTTCCTTTCTCAATACTGACTGCCTCATGATTCCAGTCTTTACCGAGTTGGAATGCCGTAATGTCAGAGATGTTCCACTCCATATCATTTGCCGTTATTTTTTCTCCAACAGTGACTTTTGTCGATTCAGAGAAACCAATGCATGGTTGTGAAGAAGACGTGTCTGATGGAACCATGTCAACGGTGCAAAATATTTTATCCCCTAATGACCGCGCTTCTTTTATGTGCACGATTTGATCAGATACAAGATCATCGTAGGATGTTTCTGATTTATCCCTGTTTTCTAAATCGGTGCCTTTATTGTTTGGCTGATAAATCCTGATAGCAATTAACAGAAGCACGGCAACGCATAATCCTATCAATTTAATTAATCGAAAAAGCTCTCTAGCTTTTGAGGGGGTTGCCCGCTCGGAAAACAATCTTGCTTCCCATTTTAGTGCATAAATTCCAGGTGAAAGAAGAAAAAGCCAAAGTAGAAACCAAATCCAAGATTTCATATAAATCAAATAATCAGGCAAATGGAAAAGACTGGTTCCACGCAACATCTTAAAATAGGCGGGGAGATCAAGGACAATTGGAAACAAAGCGAGTCCGATCCAGATAATAGCGAATATTTTTAGAACTTTTGCTTTTTTGTCCATTGGGGTCCTCTTGATATAAAATGAGTCCGGCTTTAGTTGGAAACACAGCGGAAATGTTGCAAATGGCTGATGGCGGGTTCTTTCCATCCGCCTTCACGGACGCAACGGTTTGATGTCTCATTAATAAGCTCGGCGTTCTTGCCGTATTTCTGGCATTCGGCTTGCGCCGCCATAAGGACGGTTTGCTGCGGTTCAACCCCAACACACAGGCTTACCATTGCAGGCGTGGAACCCATCACTTGGGGAACGCCAACCGCGCAGCCGGATAAAAATAGTGCGCCGAAGACGCAAAGCGAGATTCTGAATTTATGCATGACCTAACTCCCCCATAAGCCGTAAAACGTAGCCGACCAGAGGTGTCCGCCTCTGGTGGCTGGGAGTTAGTAAATCGTCATAGAACGATTGCGACGGCCTTTAGCCGTGAGGCTTGGACATCCAGAATCTTTGCTTGCGCAAAAACCCCGCCGCCGCCTCCCAACCGCATGGGTCGAAAGGCAGCGTTTGTTTCGGCAACGCACTTACCGTCTATGACGAGGTTACTACACCCCAAAAACAGGGACTTACCTGTCTTCCCGCAAATTAGAACACGCCGAGTATTATTCGGTCAATGATGGAGTTGCTTTGCCGCAAGGGAATAGTTCGGAATTTTTGTTAATCGTGAGAATAAGTTAACTTGCGTATGGGGATGGTACAGGTTTGCCAAAAATCCACTTTGTCCGCCGTCCCGTGGGTCCCTTCTATTGCCAAGAGCGGCTGATTGAGGGGCTCGACTGCAAACACGGCAGCAAACGCAGGGTATTTGACGAGCAACAAACCCGCGTCAGAGCGCGGGTTTGGGCCCTAGTGTAATATGCTCACAGAACTGGGGTTCATTTGTCCGGCGGGTATCACGCCGGAAATCGCCAATCATCTGAAGCCTTATTAACGTTTCCCCTCGGCCCGTGTTCTGGGCCAAGGGGAATGTGGTTGCTGCCGCCATTATATCCTTCGCGCGTTAGAGAGAGGCCTCGGGCAATGTTGCCGCTATAGGGGTAGCTGTGGGCGATTGAAAGGCCTTCGCGAGCTTCTCGACAGCGTCTTCGCCGCCACGGACGGCGTGAGTGTAATGCCCTAAGGTGACCGATGCGTTCGCGTGTCCTGCTAACTTGGAGACAAGGGCGATCTCCACGCCCTGCGCCTGAAGGGTCGAAATGAAGCAATGGCGGGCACTGTGCGGCGTCACGGGCGGCAAGTCGAGCTTCTTCAAAATCCGAACCCAGACGCGGGCGCGGAAGTTGCCATAAAGCAGAAAATTGCCGCCGCCTTTCCGTGGTTTTCCAAAGAAGCTGCGAAAGCCGATGTTCGGGAAGACGCGATGCGGGCAACCATCGCGCTTTGGACAGCGGTCTTTCCATTCCATCAGCATGTCGTAAAGCATGACCGACATGGGCACATCGCGGACGCCTGCCGAGGTCTTGGTAGTTTCGCACAAGCTGCCGTCTTTCTCTTGCATGCGGCGAATGTGAATAACGCGGTTTTCAAAATCCACATCTTCCCATAAAAGGCCAAGCTGCTCGGATGGGCGCGTTCCGACCAAGAACGGGAACGCGTAGTAAATTCCGTAATCGCGATCTTGCTTGGCGTGGTCGAGAAGCTTTTGCACCTGTTCGGGCAGAAGGATTGTTTTCTCGATCTTCGGCTTCCCGCGACCGAGACGGCGCGGCATGGGCGCGAGGCGCAGATTGTGATCTTCCGCCGCCAGCCCAATCAAGGTTTTCAGATAGGATTGCGCTTTTTTGGCCATGTACGGCCCGACGGTATCGCACAGAAGGCGATGCCATGCGCGAATGTCCGCCGTCGTCAGAGCCGTAACCTTCTTGTGCCCAAGCATAGGCATCAGCTTTGTGCCTTTCGGAACTTCACCCGTTCGGCCATAGAAAACGCGTTGCTCGACAGTTCCTGCAAGCAACGGGCCGACGATACAGGCCCGATAGAGAGCGTAGCCATCGATGGTCGTCTTCTTCACCTGACCGCGACGGTCGTCGAGCCAATTATCAAAAGCCTCGGCGATAGTCGGAACTTTCCGATCATCCGCATAAACGCCTTGGCGCAGGTCGGACATAACCTTGGCCTGATGCGCTTGGGCGTCCTTCTGGCGGTCAAAGAATTTTTGTGCCCGCTGGCCAGTTTTTGGGTCGGTGTAGCTGACGATGTACCGTTGAAGAACAACCGTTCCGCCCGTCCTGAGTTTGCGCGTCATGTTGCGCTTGCTGATATTGACTGCTCCCATTTTTCCTTCTCCTCAGATTATAAATGGCCTCCGGTTCCCAAGAAAAACACGCCGGATATATGCCGCACAATTATTGGCGTTGGATTTTGTTCACGCTCGACACGATCAACACGGTCTTGGGCATAAGGTTTGGGGCGGCGGGGAGAATTATCTCCCCGCCGCCCCAAAATCAAAAACCCCTCATGCCTTGCCGTTTGATGCGTACGGGATAGACGCGGGTCGATTTATTCGACTCGTCTTTCGAGAACGACTTAGTAAGTCCAAGAGACCTCAAACGCTTGCCGAGAACATTTGCGCTTAAAGGCCTTTCGTTCGTCTCGCCAGCCCACGTATTATATTCGCGAACGATATCGCAAACCGGAGTACGTGCCGTGGGATCACGATCCAGCATATCGTCAATAAACAACTGAACCGGATCTTGCGTGTTGACGTAATCGTTTACTTCCTCCCAGCTTGAATCCGGCGGATCAAAATACCCGCGCTCAATCAGCCGCCGCAGAGCCACAATCCAACGATTTAAAATACCTGATCGTTCGCCTTTCAATTTCTCGATGCGATTGATATCCGGCGATGTTACCTTTTGTCCGCACCGAAGAAAAATCAATCTGCGCTGCAGGGCATCCGGCGCAGATAAGAATGGCGGCATGTTCAGGTTCATGGAGCCGATAAACCGAACGGTCGGCACCACGCGGCCATCGACTTCATTATAGAGACGGCGCGTTGCAACCATGTCGCCGCCCGTGATGCGGATAAAGGCCTCGCCGAATACCTTGTTGCCAGTTTGCACATCAAATGAAATACAGACCAGCTTACGAACGACGTCGGTCAGGTAGCGTTCGTTGTCGATTTTATCCAGCGGCGTTACGCTGATTGCATCGGGGCTGTGCATAAACTCCAGAACCTTCAGCAAGGTACTTTTTCCGCTACCTCCAGGGCCCATAAAATACAGAGCCTTTTGAAAGGACATGTTGGGAATAAGCGTTAAGCCTGCAAACTCTTCGAACGTGTCGATGGCCTTTTGATCCTCGCATAAAGTCTCGCGGAGTTGCTGCTCATAGAGGGGGCAAGAAGCCGATGGGTCGTAAGCGAAGTCGAGCTGATATCGAATTTGGCTGTCCGGTGACCAATCCGAAATTTTGCCCGTCAGCATGTCAACCGTCCCGTTTTGAAGACAGATTTTTGTCGAATATTCTCCGAAACCTTCGGCCTCTAGGCTCAAGGACGCGCAGCCATAGGCGTTTTTCAAGAATGGACTTACTTGTTGCCCAGCTTTAAGCAACGGCAGCGCAATTTCTTTGGCCACCCGCAGAAAGGCACGATCAGTCACGCCCGCCCAATGCCCATCCTTGTAACGCAGGAATCCGTCGCCGTGAACGTAGATCAACGGGGACAACTGCTCGGCAACGGCCCTTGCGATACGTTCGTCAACGGCCACGGGCAAGGCAAGTTCTCCGAAGCCTTTTTCATGGGCTGAGGTTATCCACTCTTCCATCTCATCGAGCGTGTCCCCATCATAATTTGATGGAAGAAGCGCAGGGATAATACGCCGGATCATATCATCAGGACAGCCGACAGCTATTAATGAGGCTGTGAATGCTAATCCCGCGTAATGCGTGGTCTGGCCTGCGATCAGCTTAGGCAAATGTTCAGACTTGCATAAGGCTTTAAGCCAGCGACATTTCTCTGGCGTAAAAACCGGAAGGTCATCATCAGAAACATCAAGCAGAGAAGGACCGCGCCAATGATATGGTTTTTCCGTATCGGGATGAAGGCTCGGGGGGATGACCGTTTGGCTTCCGTAGAGCAGGATGTCAATAGCGCCTTTTCCATCGCAATCAGGAAACATTGTCTTCTTGATACCTTTTTCAGCAAGGCATAAGAAAGTGATGCCCTTTCGACCTTTTTTTGCACAAATCGGATGGTCGAGAAGTTCTTCAACTGCTGCGACAAGGTCATCACGATCAACATCAATTGCGCCCAGGATGAAGCCAGGTTTGCGCTCCATGCCCAGCGTCAGTCCAATACCGTGATCACCATATTTGCTCGCAAACAATTCGCGGTTCTTGGTGCTGGGTTGGGTAGCGCAAAATGAGGACCAATTTTTTAGATCTGCACCTTTTGGTGCCTTCGTTCCTTCATCAATCGGTATAACGCTATATCCGGCGTCATAGTATTTCTGAGCCTCACGCCCAAACGCGCCACTTCTCAGTTCTTTCTTAATATCTGTCATGGTCGCCCCCCCCTTACTTCGCAACTTGGAAAAGGCGATCAATGTCGAGACGACAAAGATACTTGCGGCTGTTCAGAAAGCTATACTCACGCAAGATTCCGCGTTTGATGCTTTTGTACAGCTTCCATTTTGGAATCCGGTATTCGTCCGACGTTTGTTGGACGGTCAGATAAATTCCGGCGGGAAGAATCGAAGAAGGATTTTCAATCAGGCAGCTTTGCGGCGAGCTATTTAAGGTAGTCATGGTTATCATCCCTAAATTCCGTCTAGGGATGGCACGTCGCACCATGCGAACAGACACATCCCCAGAACATGGAGTTGTGCCTTTCTCAACGGGGACGATGTACGCCGCGCTTTGGTGCAGAGGGCCTTGTTTCCCTCTACGGCTTCAATGGTTAAAGATTAAAACGGACTGTCTCCGCCAACCTATCGATACATCCGCAAAACAAGCTGCTTATGTGTATCGCCAGCTACTGCTGCCTGATAAAAGCAGACTATACGTAACCGATTCGACGGACCTCCGCAAGAGGTCTTTCAAAATAACCGTTATGGAACATGGGGTTACCCTTAGATCAAACCAGCTGGACTCGAAATCATCCGTGTCTGCCGTGTGCGTCGTGGAAAACGAAGCCCGTGTTCCAGAAAAATTGAGCGCTTGTTATTGCGATTGAAACCTTTGTCGTGGCATAAAGACGCGAGGACGTCGCGTATTTCGCGCCGCCTTTGTGTCGCGTCCCCGTAGCTCAGTTGGATAGAGCATGAGTTTCCTAAACTCAGGGCCGGAAGTTCGAATCTTCTCGGGGACACCACTTTCAAACCAGCTCCCCTTGCTTTTTCATGTAAAGAGCGACAGCATTGCATCCGTATTTTCATTTTATGAATGGAGGCGAACGCAATGCAATTAGATCTTAAAAACTACCAACAAGATTTTGGCTCAGAACTTATTTGTCCACATTGCGAAAATCATCGCTTGCATCACACATGCGTTGAAGTATTTGAGCGCGGCGAGGATGCAGAAACCGGAACGCATGTTGTCGTCTCTGCCGATAAAGTCGTGCACGATGCAAATATGAAAGACAACCCAAGTGCAAGACGGCACGGCCTTTTAATTCGTCTTGGCTGTGAAAATTGTGGGAAAGAATCTGTGCTGACCATCGCCCATCACAAAGGCGGTACCTTGCTCGACATCGAGTAACACGGCACACACGACATATATGCTATTTAACTGACAAACGAGCGGGGGGCTATGTTAGAGCTTGATCTGATCGAAAAAGACGTTCTCTCTATTCCTTGGTCAAATTGGGCTAAGGCGGACTCTTTAGATGAGGGCATAACGAAAGCGCGCTCAGAAATTGGCAAGAAATGGCCGTTTCAGGGATCCTTAAACGGGGCCGTAGCGTACTTGGGGAAGACCACAACAACGGTAGCTGAAATTTGTGAGGTCGTCGAGAACGGAACTTCCGTATGGAAATATAGATACCGTCGCCCTTGAACTAATGACATAGGCGACAGGAAACAAACGCAATTATTTTAGCTAACATGTTGCTCTGAGGGCCGGTCGTCTTCCGTGAAATCTTTAGTTGTCGGACATCGAATGATGGATCGCCGCGTTCATTCGGCGGATAGTGTTTGCATGGATGACGGGCCGCTATGGCCAGCCGATTACTGGGAACCATAACGTGTTTGTTTCCGTCATATTCCAGATAGGCGCTATCAGTTGTCGTTGAGTGCCACGGCAATAATAACTGCATAACCAGGCCCACCGCCGAAGAAGCAAGAACACCGTTTGGCCAGACGACCTGAGGCTGACCTCCTGCTTGGCCGTATTTCTGCCCTTCCTTTTTTAGGGCATCTTCGGTGACGATGCCGAGACAGCGCAAGCAAGGGGTATCCGGCGATGAAAGAACCACTTGCCCCGCGATTAGGTAACCATCAGCTGTTTTATGAACATCCATACCGATGTCGATATAGGGGATCATAAAACGGTGACAGAAGGCATCAAGCTCGTCCTTAGCTCGCACAGAATCAAGGCAGCCAACGATTACGTCGCATGATTTCAAAATATCTCCCGCTGTTTGCCATAGGTCCATAACTTTATGAACGAAGGGTTCGTGGCGAACGGAACGAATTACGCGCTCGGCTATATCGACTTTGGGTGTCGGCTTCTTTCTTTTTGCGTCTTCGCGTGTCATTCCGACTAGTCGGTTTAAATTTGTTTCGTCAACGCGCTGGGGATCGATAACGACAAAGTTACGGAAACCGATGTGTGCAAGTTGTTGGACGATATGCGATCCGCCACCGCACAGACCGATAATGGCGATTTTCCTTGTCTCAAGGACGGTGTTGCTTTCCTCGCCAAGAAAGCTCTGTCTATCTAGCCAGGTCATGGTCTTTCTCCGAATTTGATATATGAGGCTCCGACGCCGATAAATTCAAATGCATACTCTTCTGCTTTATCTGGCCCAAACCAAAGAAGGCCGGAAGCAGAGTCGCCGCTAAGAACGATGATTCCGTGAGGCATCCGAGGCACCGCGCCAAAAAGACTAGGGACAAATTCCCGTGCGCTTCTTACGTCTACCCCACTAAAGTTTGGCAGTCCTCGTCCGCCATGGCTGTGAACATGCAGTATAGCCGCAGGTGGTCGATATGAGCGTTGGAGAGTTTTTCTAAAGGCGCCAGAACCAATTTTTACGCCGACCGTTTTGTCGGGGATATAATCTTCATCATCAACGGGGTGGTAAGTCCTTGCGAGAAGTAAAGCGCCATCGCTATACGCGCACGCTCCGGCAGTGATAAAACCAACGCGCTCGTACGCGAAAGGATGTGGACGATGCAAGTCAGCCCGCATTTCCGCAAGCATCTTTATCGGGAGCTTTATACGCGCTTTCATTTAAAAGCCCTCAAATGGTTGGCGAGAATTTCAAGCCATGGAAGATCGGAAGAAACACCTCTCCAAGAGCAGGCATGCCACACTCTGCCTAGTATATTAAAGATATTCCAATTGTCGCCTTTTCCTTCAATGCGTGTCGCCAAAAACAGACGGCTCTCATAACTGTCGCGAGCCCACGGCCAGAGTATGGCCTCTGCACGTTGTATATTTCCTCCCACCGGAATGCCGATATCTGGAAGGTAAACGATTTGCTGCCCGCTCTCCGTCCATAGCTCTGCGCGTGGAAATGCCGATTTGACCTTTTGAAATTCACGATTTGGGTCGGTCATGACGATTGTCCGCATGGCGCGTGAGAAACAAATTCCATGCCATCTTTAATGCGTATGCTGTCACCGTCCTTTAACTCGTCAAAATCGCCGTTTTCCCTGACGACATCGAGAACGTATCCGGATGGAACCGAAAAGATATTCTTCAGTTCGGCAATGCCGTATACGCCACGTTTAAGCGAAAACTTGTTGTCGTTGTTGTATATGACCGTAACAGTGGCGTTTGTCGTACGGAGGTGTTCCGTCCCGCGAGAGGCAAGATCGAGTTGATCTTCGGGAGTAAGTTCGCGAGGGGCTTCGTCAGACCGCTCGAGAATTAAGACCATATCGTCTGGAATGTGCGCGAGAGAACGGAGCCTCGGTTCGGAAATTGCGGAAGCTCCCCACTCATAACCGCGTCCGTCGATGGTAAAGCTGAACACGCGGTCAGATTTGAAGGCTTCAAAGTGTTCAACCCCAGGGGTGCGAAGATCGACTTCTTCATCGAGGCCGAGAGATTTACTACTGTGGCCCAACAGTTGTATCAATACGTGATCGTCAGCCGGAAGGAAGCTCGATTGAACAAGAATCTTGCGGGCATCAACGATTGGATCGTGCGTTTGAAACTCATGGGGCCCCACGATAAAGGTATATGCTTTGCCGCCAGCGTACCCTGACTGATCTGAATTATGTGTCATTTGGACATCCTCTCTTTATCCTTTAGGGGGGAAAGGATCATGGCCATAACTATCCCGATCCCGAATTTGGCCGTCGCGTCCGTGAACCAAAAGTTCGCTCCGATTGTTCTGGGCGATGGTTCTCGCTTGTTCAATTGCGTGTGCCTGTGTATCAAAGACAGCCGTTGCCCTTGAATTTCCTTCGCCTCGAACTGCCCACTGTCCGTCATGGGGTACTACATGCTGATTCTTGCCCGCCATAGCTGTTCCTTTCCTATCCTGTTGATAAATAATAGAAAGATGTCATTTACCAATTTTTTACGACCGTTATAGTAAGTATAAGGAAGCAATCCTGTATGTCAATAGTAATTATGATGATCGGAGTTTCTATATGGTGAAATCCGCAGATGAAAAGACAGGCCAACTTCGTTGGGGTGTCAAAAGGAGAATGGAATTCATTGAATTCCGCCTATTCTGGGACGGCGGCATCAATCGATCTGATCTGGTCGATGCTTTTGCCGTGTCTGCGCCGCAGGCATCTAATGATTTAACAGACTACAAAGGAAATGCGTCCGAGAATATTGAGTACGACCTCAGCGCGAAGCGTTACACAGTGTCCGCGAGCTTTAATCCCCTCTTCGCTGAACCGAACGCTGATAAGTATCTTTCTCAGCTAAAGCAAATCGCAGATAATTCGCTTCAACCAGAAGATACTTGGCTTTCTTTTGTCCCTGATGTTTACAGCGTACCAGTCCCCCATAGGCGAGTGGATCCACGCATTCTCAAAAACCTTGTCCATGCCATCAAAAACAAACAGGCAATTGACATTGTTTATCACTCTATGAATAAAGACCAGAAGGCTCCCGCATGGAGACAAATTTCTCCTCATGCATTTGGTTGTGATGGACTGCGTTGGCATATTCGAGCCTTCTGCCACAAAGACAACCGCTTTAAAGACTTTATCTTATCCAGAATTCTTGATGTTGGTTCGTTTTACACATCTGATGCACATGCAGAACAGGATAACATGTGGAATGAAACAATTGACGTTGTACTTGTTCCAAATCCAGGGCTTTCAGAAGATAAACGCTCCCTTATTGCAATGGATTATGGGATGGAAGATTCGACCTTAATAGTCAGTGTTCGAAAAGCAATGCTGAGCTATTTTCAAACTATGCTGCGTTTGGATCTCGCAGAAAGTGCTAAAAATCCCCAAAGTGCGCCACTATCAATAAAGAATAAGGCTGAATTTGATAAGGGATATGCAGAAGCAAATGCGGGCTTTATTAAAGCAAGAGCAAGCACAAACGAAGAAAGGGAAAAACAATGAATGCTGATTTTAAACAGCATCTTCGCATTTATGGTGTGTTCGTCGCGCTTTCTTTGACATTAATCACCGCCCCAACCTTAGCTGCTGACGTGTACCCCGTTAAATTTACTGAATTTTCGTTTGAATCAAAAATCAGGGTGTTTTTTACAGACATGTCTTTTTCCGCGAAAGAGAAATGGTTTGTTGAAGGTAAGTGCGAAGGTGAGATCAAAAACACTGCCGTTTATATTACAGATATGTCGTTTGATGCTGATCTTGAGGTTTATCTTACCAATGAACCGCTCTCAGCTGATAAGCGAATCTGCGTAACAAACATTGGAGACTTACCGACTGGTTTTTGGAAAGCGTATCGCCGATAGAAGATGAAAGAGGATTTCTCTTACAACAGTAAAAAATAACCTGCGTTCGCGCTGCGTTTGCAGTTACCTGCCTCAACGGGGGTATATTGGGCCAAACGGGGGTGAACGCTGCCACACGATTCCGAAAATACTTCAATACGTCAGAAGCCCCGTCGGAACGGTGTTGTGGAGTGTAATAGAGCGTGGAAACGTGTGATAGCGTTCACTGTAGAAACAAGGACTTATGCCGCTTCCTAAACCGCAGGCCGTAGGTTCAAATCCTATCGGGGACACCAAAGGAAAAGCCCCCATTTGGGGGCTTTTCCTTTGGTGTACGGGGTAGAGCTGAAGAGCGTGCACAGGTTCACGAAACAGTCCGGGGGACTGTTTCGCGCGGAGCCGCGCCGAAGTTCCGAAGGAACGAAGGCGGGCGAAGTCCGAGGCACAGCCGAGGATAAAAACAGGCGTTGTTCCGCCTGTTTTTACAAATCCTATCGGGGACACCAAAGGAAAACCTGCCATTTCATGGGACGTCACCGCTCGCCTTTATGGCGGCACCTTCTTAAATCCGCCGCACGCATCTTTTTGCATTTCGGGCTTTTTTTTGCCAAAAAGGCGTGAAATGCTTTCGAAAGATCGAAAAAGAAGGCCCTGTCATGGAATTCAAAACAAATGTGATGCGCATTTTGGACAAGATGAAGCTGTCCTACAAAAGCTATAGCTACGTCAATACCTCGGCGGTTAGCGGGCTTGAAATCGCACAAGCCCTCGGCCAAGATCCGGCGCATGTTTTCAAAACGTTGGTGACGGTTGCTAAATCGAAAAAGCATTACGTCTTTGTGATTCCGGTTGCCGAAGAACTCGATCTGAAAAAAGCGGCGCTCAGCGTCGATGAAAAAGCGGTTGAGATGATCAAATCGAAAGAGCTTCTGCCTGTTGCGGGCTATGTCCACGGCGGCTGTTCACCGATTGGGATGAAAAAGCCGTTTGTAACACGGATCGACGCTTCGGCAGAGGGCTGTGAGACGATTATCTTCAGCGCGGGCAAAGTGGGTTATCAAGTCGAAATGAAGCCCGGCGATTTGCAAAAGGTTGTGCCCTTCGCTTTTGCGCCGCTTTGCGCTTAGCTTCTTTTACAAAACGGTTTCGCTGGCTGGTTGAATCGGATTTTGTTTTTTAAGCGCGCGAAGAAGGCGCATGCGAACAAGGTCCGAATTTTCTATGCTGTCAGGAGGCATGGGGGCATAGATCCCAATGTTTGTGACGGCTGGCGTTGGGGGTGGAAACAGCGGAAAGCTTGGTAAAAAGGCCTCCGGCTTGTGCAAAAGCGTATCAACGGCCTCGATTTCAATGCCCGGGAAATCAAGCGAAGTTTCAAGGACGGGTATAGCGGGATCAACGCTAACATTCCGCAAGATGGCGGCGTTCATTTCATCAAAGTGCGGCAAAAGAACGGGCTCTTTCGCAAAAAACGAAACGGCTTTGGCATCAAGATAAGCCGGATCGAAAAACACGTGTTCACGCGGTTTATCATAGCAAACAAAAACGACATAAGATTGGCCTAGATAGTGAACATCGACGAACGCGAAATATTTTTTCAGAAGAGCAATATAAGAAAGAAAGGTCTCCGTCTTCTCAAAAGTCGTTGAGTTAACCCACGTTTCGTAAAGGCCACCGGGTGACATGTGCGCTTTAACAAGGTCGAGGAATTCGGTCGAATAAAGTTTGGCTGACCAAATGGTTTGCTGTCCCGACGATGTATTGATCAGAGCGTCGTATTTTTTGTCCGTGCGTTTGAGATAGCGCATGGCGTCATCGTGGATGAGGGTGGCCTTATCGTGATGAATAATATCGTCGTTGACGTAAGAAAGGTCTTCAAGAACCCTAAGAACTTGGCTTGAAATCTCGACAAGGTCGGCTTGCTTTGATGTCATGGTCACGGCTAGTGCCGTTTGTCCAGAGCCTAGACCTGCGACAAAGGAAGACGGGATCGGTTCATTGAAATACATACGCGCGATAAAACCGGCCGCAAGCTGAGCCGAGCTGTGAAGCGGGTGCGAGGTATAGCCGTCAATCCCGTAAAAAATATCTGTATCCATATTTTCGCGGGAAATTCTACCGGAGCCATCGACAAAAAGTGGTGATTTATAAAAAGGCAAAAGGACGATGGTTGCTTGGGCCGAGGGATAAAAACGAGCTTTGTCGAAAACCATGTTCATGGTGTCATAGCGCGTTGGAACCAAGGCCTCAAGCCGCACACGAAGATTATCCTCAACGGAAAGGAAGGTCGCAAATTTGGATTTGACGATACCAAAAGCGTTAAATTGTTGTTTGTTTGCGATGAGCATATCGCGATAAAGGCCGCGCGGCTGCAGGCAGAAATGACCGGCGCCAACAAGGAATACGAAGCCGATACAGGCGACGATCAGACGGCGTGGCTGATAGCGAGAGAAGTCCGCAAAGCCTAAAGCCGCAAAGGGCAAAACAAAAAACAGAGCAAAAGGCAGAAAATAAAAGGAGCTATCGATATGGTTGCCAAAGCTGATCGCCAAGAAAAAGCCCACGCAGTTAGCGATGCTTGAGACAAAAAGCAAAGCGCCGGAGGCAAAATCGATGCGATCGGCACGGTTGTCATTGGCTTCGGCGATGGCGGCGATGAGATAGCTTGTGGCCCAAAGGCAGGGTGAGAAGGCAAAGAATGTGAATAAAGCATAGCCCGGCGCGATGCCGAAAAGAAGCGTGCGGCCGATATAGACCTTCCAAAGCGGAATCGAGGCCAACATCAAGCCTGTGTGAAGAAGGAAGAAGAAACTGTAACGCCAAAAGCCTTGGCGGCCTTTGCCCAGCGGCGGGAGCAGCGAGCCGATAAAAATCCAGAAAAGGCTGGCGGCAATGGCAAAGGAGGAAAGCATCCGCAGCGGATAAAGCGTGAGGAATACGGCTTTAAGCGCCCAAAATTGATAAAAGGTACTAGCAAGAGAAAACAGGAAAACGCCTGCGCACAATTTTTTTTGCGTCAGGCCGAAAACGCGCAGCGAAAGAAAGCGCGGCGGCTCGACGATGAAAACGCCTGTGCGGTAGAGACCCAGTAAAAAACAGCCCAAAAGAACGTGAAAAGAACCGAGCGCCAAAAGCAAGGTCGATTGCGCGACGCGGGGGAAAAGATAAAGCTCAATAAACAAAATCGCAGCGACCGCCCCCAAATGGTACAGGCTGTAGAGCCAGCGGAATTTTACCTGCCGGTAATAATAGGCATAAAGCGGAATAGCCGCGCCGATAGCAAAAGCGGGGAGCAGCATAAGCCCGACCAAAGCCGGATACGGCCACGCAACCATATAGCCGCCGTGGCGCAGAAAAAACCCGGTTCCTAAAGCGAAAAGGCCGCAGCTTGCCTCAACCCATGGCAAAAAGCGCCGCAGATGAAAGCCCGCCAGATTGCCGAGTGCCATGCCGAGGATAAAGGTCGTAACGACGATGACGTAAATGCCAAAAAGATCGCCGATAACGGAAAGCAGGATGCGCTGATAGATGACTTCGTAGCTAAGGCCGAAAAGACCGGAAAGAAACGAAAGGCAAAGGAACAAGAAGGGCATGAACAAAGGTCCCACAAGGAGTGAACGCCTCCAACTTAAGCAGGTTGGGGGTAAAAGACAACCTCGCCCCGATTGACGCCGGGGCGCGGCTTATGCTTTTCTTGCCAGATGGAAAAAACCATCGCCTTGCCGCCGGATTCGATTGTTGGCCTTCATTATGACGGCGTGCGCGATAGCGCTGTGGCGGCGTTGGGGCCTGATGGCGCTTTGTTGTTTGCCTGTAGTCTTGAGCGGTTGTCTCGGCAAAAGCAGGATGGTTCTTGGCCTGCGGCGCTTCTATCCCTTGTGCCGTGGGCGCACGTTGCTTCGGTCGCTTGCGCGGCAGAGGGAAGCCCACCTGAAAGCGTGTCATTACCCGCGCCGGTTTGTTGCGTTTCGCGCTTGGAAAGTCATGGTGCGGCGGCTTTCTGGCCCAGCGGCTTTGAAGAAGCCTTCGTTTTGGTTTGCGAAACAGCGGGGCCGTTTTGGGGCGGGCTTGCGCGCGCGTCGCGTTCAAAAGGGATGACGTGGCTTCGCCGTTGGACGTGGGAAGAGGCTGGTTTTATCGGTGCGCGGAGTGCCTTTGTCACGCGTTCGTGTGGCTTTACGCCGCATAAGCACGAAGGAAAAATAACGGGCCTTGCCGCTTTTGGCTCGCCCTCGTCGGAAGCGCGTGCGTGGCTTTCGCAAGTTACGCGGGAAGAGCAAACGCTGCCGCCGCTTTCCGTCCCGCGTGAGACGTTGGCGGCAACGCTTCAGGCGATGACAGAGGAATCCGTTGCCGCTTTGCTGGGCGATGCGGGGCAAGAAGGCCTGCCGCTTTGCCTTTCGGGCAGCTTGTTTTCGAATGTGAAGCTCAATCAAAAGCTCAAGGCTCTTGGCTTTCCCAAGATTTATATTTCCCCGCCGATGGGTGATGAGGGAACGGCTTATGGCGCGGCCTTACATGTTTGGACGACCCAACATGGCGCGCCTGTTTGGCAAAAACCGACGATGCGCGTTGGTTTTGCTTATAGCGAAAGCGACGTGCGCGCCTGCCTGAACGAAAGCGGCGTGGCCTATGAGGAAAGCAAACCCAGCCAAGCGGCAGAAACCCTTGCCGCGCTTTTGGCGCAAGGCGGCACGGTTGGTTTTTTCAGCGGCCCGATGGAATTTGGCCCGCGTGCGCTGGGGGGGCGTTCGATTTTGGCCAGCGCAGAAGAGCCGTCGATTCATACGCGGCTGAATGAAAAATTGAAGCGGACAGAGTTTATGCCGTTCGCGCCGATCACGCGGATTGAAGACGCTGCTTTTTGTTATGAAGATCTGACGGGCGCAGAACTGGCCGCTTCGTTTATGACGATAACGACGGCGTGCACGGCGCTTATGCGCGAAAAATGCCCGGCTGTCGTTCATGTGGATGGCACGGCGCGGCCTCAGCTTGTCGAAGCGTCAAGCCAGCCGCTATTGCATGCGCTTTTGACGGCATACCGGGAGAAAACGGGCGCGCCCGCGCTGATCAACACGTCCTTCAATATTCATGAAGAGCCAATAGTATGTTCGCCTGCCGACGCCCTTCGCACATTTCGCGCGGCGGGTTTGGACGCGCTGTTCTTCGATGTCGGTAACGGGCTATTCGTCCGCTAACCAAGGTGCGATGCGCGTGGTGAGGAGGGCGGGATCGCCCTCGATTTCAATGCGTTTGATTTTGCCGGTCTGACCGCTTTGCACGTGCAGAGCCGATGGTTTGATCCCCAATTCCTGTGCCAAAAGTGCAAGCAAAGCTTTATTCGCCTTGCCGTCTTCGGGCGGCGCAGCAACGGTAAGCTCAAGGGCGCCTTGGCCTTCGCCGCAATCGACAAGGTGCGGCGGGCGCGGTCGCTTTTGGCCGGGTCGTGCGCGAACAAGGAGAACGCCACCGGTCGCTGTGGCACGCCAAGGAGACGAAAGAGAAGGCATCAAACACCGAAAAGGATAGCGGACTTCTTGCTGTCAGGGTACTGTTTGCGGGCAGGAAAGGACAAGCGAAAGATGAGCCAGTCAACGCGTTTTTTTAAACAGTTTCTCGTTCGCGAGCAAAGCGCCGTTTTGGTCCTTTTGGCGGCGACTTTTGTTGCCTTGCTCTGGGCACAAACGCCGTGGCGCGCAGCGTATGAGGCCTTTTGGCATTATCAAATCCACCTTGAAGCTGGTGGCGTAGCTCTCGGTTTTTCGCTCCATCGCATCGTCAATGACGGTTTGATGGCGTTGTTTTTTCTTCATATTGGATGCGAGCTGAAACGTGAACGTGTGGCGGGCGAGCTTGCCACCGCCGCACAGGCTCGTCTGCCCTTTGTCGCCGCTTTGGGCGGGATGGTCGTTCCGGCTTTGCTCTATGCTCTTGTGAATCTTTGGCGTGATCCCGGTTTTTCTTGGCAAAGCCCCACGGCCATGGGCTGGGCCATACCGACGGCGACAGATATTGCCTTTGCCATCGGCTTGATGGGGCTCTTGGGGAAACGCGTGCCGTCAAGTTTGCGGGTGTTTCTTCTTGCGCTAGCGGTGATTGATGATTTGGGGGCGGTCGTCATCATTGGCTTTTTTTATGCGCAGAATTTTCAATTTTTGCCTTTGCTTGGCGTCGCTTTTTGTTCGAGCGCGCTTTGGTTCATGAACAAAAAAGGCGTTGCTTCGTTTGGCCCTTATGCGTTGTTGGGCCTTGTTTTGTGGGTTTTTACGGCGTTTTCAGGTTTGCACGCAACGCTGGCTGGTTTGTTTTTGGCTTTGGCTTTGCCCCTCAGGGTCGAAAAGCCTCTTTTGCCAAAGGTTGAACGGAAGATTCATCCATGGATTTCTTTTGGCGTTTTACCTCTGTTTGCTTTGGCGAATGCGGGCGTGCCAATGATCCATGTGTCGCCAGACGTCTGGGAAAGCGCCGTTTGGCTTGGCGTGATGGCGGGCCTTGTGATCGGAAAGCCTTTGGGCGTTATGGGCGCAACGGCCTTGATGGTGCGTTTTGGTTTAGCGCCAAAGCCCTATGGCGCACGGTGGCGACAAATCGGCGGCGTCGCGCTTTTGTGCGGCATCGGCTTTACCATGTCGCTTTTTATCAGCTTGCTGGCGTTTCAAGATCCCGTGTTGCAGGACGAAGCGCGATTGGGGCTTGTGGGGGGCTCGGCATTGGCCGCCCTTTTGGGGCTTGTGGTTCTTGGGGCGGCAAGTCCCAAAAAAATCCCGGCCAAGCCAATCAAGGCCGGGCCGGGATGAAGACGGCAGGCGAAGCTTTATTCGGCTTTGCCTTTATAGATCGCGATGATTTCGCCCAAAAGCTTGAGCGCGTCCTCGCGTGAGCGTTGGAAGCAATTGCGTCCGATGATCGAACCATTGCCGCCGCCCGCGTAAACCGCTTTGGCATCGTCCAAAACGGCGTTTTCGCCCTTGGCCGTGCCGCCAGAGAAAACGACGATACGTCGTCCGTCAAAGCAGCATTGCATAATGTGCTTCACGCGGTCGGCAGGCGTGGCGATGGCGATTTTCTTTTCTTCATAGACTTTCTTGGAATCCTTGTTGCCCAAGAAATCGGAAGGTAGCTTAACCTTGATGATATTCGCACCGAGCAAAGCGGCCATATGCGCGGCATAGCCGATCACGTCTATGGCCAGCTCAGCTTCCTTGGAAAGGTCGCCGCCACGCGGGTACGACCAAACAACGACGGCAAGGCCCTTTGCTTTGGCTTCGCGGGAAAGATCGCGCAGTTCCTCGTATTGGTTGTACATGGAATCCGATCCCGGATAGATCGTGAACCCAATAGCCGAGCAGCCCAGACGAAGCGCATCGTCAACGCTGGCGGTAACGGCCTGATCGGCGTTGGCCTTTTGCGTCGAAAGGCTGTTGGCGTTGTTCATCTTAAGGATGGTGGGGATGGCCCCAGCAAAAGTGTCGGCCCCGGCAGCCAGCGAACCGAGCGGCGCGGCATAGGCGTTAAGGCCCGCTTCGATGGCCAGTTTATAATGGTAATGCGGATCATAGGCGGGTGGGTTGACGGCAAAGCTGCGGGCTGGGCCGTGCTCAAATCCCTGATCGACGGGCAGGATGACCATGTGGCCTGTGCCCCCGAGCTTCCCGGCCATGAGCATGCGGGCCAGATTAGCCTTGGTTCCCGGCGTTTCGCCTTCATAGCAGTCCAAAATCTCACGGACGCGACGAGTCAGATTCATGGCTTAACTCCTTCAAAAAAGAAGAGGATGAAAACGGGAGGCAAGCCTAGTCGAAACGCGCCCTCTTGTCCAATTTGACTTTCTCAGCTACACCGGAGCGGTAGAAAAAGGGAGCGCGATGACGAACGAACGCGGAATAAGGCGCACGCATATCGCGGCGCAAGGGGGTGGCACCCTTGTCCTCCTTCTGGCTTTGAGCGCCACGCCAGTTCAGGCGCGGCTGACCTCGGCTGTTGGTGAGCCTTCGGCGTGGGATTTCCAACCCGGCCAAGGCCCCTATCACCGTCAAGAAGTGCAAGCGGAAAAGCAACAAGCGGCGGCAGCTCAGGCTGCCTCCGCACCAGCGCCGCAGATTCCTCACGGTTCCTTGCAAACCCGTTCGGGCTGGGAGGCGGGCCTTGCGGTCGCCCGGCAGACCTTTAACGAAGATCAAACGCCCGCGATCAAAGAGCGCGGCATCTCGTTTGGCGTGCGCGCGGCCTATACCAAAGCATGGGACAAGGCATGGGTGGCCCGGTTTGAGGGGGCCTTTGACGACGGTCCCATTTCGTATAAGGACAGCACGACAAGCAAAGATATGCCTCGTCTTGCCGCTGAGGCCCGCGTTTTGTTGGGCCGTGATATCGTTCGCTCTGGTTGGGCTGTTTGGCCGTATGTTGGCCTTGGCTATCGCTTTGCGGAGGATTCGTCTTATCGCTTTGGGAATGTGGCGACGGATCAATATACGCGACAGGTTCATTACCTTTATGTGCCGATTGGCGTGCAGCCGCGTTTCGCGTTGCGGTCGGGCGACCGGATAAAGCTCACAGCCGAATATGATCCTCTTTTGCGCGCGTGGCAGGATAATCGCCTGAGCGAAGCGGCTGGCGGCTGGCCTGATTTGTCCACGACGATCAAAAGCGGCTATGGCCTACGAGGCCAAGCGTTATACGAAACGGGTTCATGGGGCGTGGGACCTTATGCGACCTATTGGAATATCAGCCATTCCGAACCCACGTGCGGTGTGAAGCACGACAGCAGCGGCACGGCGCTTTGCGGTGACAATGCGCATAATGACACGCAAACCTATGGGCTTTCGTTCGTTTATCACTTCGCGCAGGAGTAACGGAACATGCAACGCCTTCATCCTTCCGCCGGTATCGCTATCGGCCCGATCTTGTTTATTCTGGCGCTGCTGGGCGTGATCGCGATGGTTCTTTCTTCGGGTTCGAACGATGGGTTCGGTTCGGCGGGCGTTGCCGATCGTATTACGGCGGACATTACAAGCCAAACGAACATGATCCGCTCAAAAATTCTTGAATGCCAAATGCAATATCTCGTTAATGGGCACACCTACGCTTCGGGCTCGTGCACGAACGATGCCTATCCGTGCTCCGACCAAACGAACGGGACGGCGGTGGCCGACTTGACCTGTCCGAACGATCCGTTGACCTCGGGCGGTGCTGAGCAAAGTTTGTGGACGGGATTGCGCGTTTCGATGCTGCCACCGCCGACCCACGGCTTTACGGCTTGGACATATTTTAATGGCGGCGATTCCGGTGGGCGGTGTTTTTGGACAGCGCCTTTGGGTAATAAAACATCGAACATTGTGCAAGGGCTGACGCGCGCGGCGACAAAGTTCACGTCAAGCGAAGTTAAATATGACAGCGGCAGCGGCTCGCAGAAATTTGTCGTTTTTGTTACCGTGCCGACGGGGGCCGTGAACAGCAAGTGTTCAACGAATTAGGTCGATAGGAACGTACGCGTCGTGCCGTCGATGACAAGGCAGGTCAAGTGGCCTGAGGCATAAGCGCCTGTATCGAGGCCGATCCGGTTGGGGCGTACGTCCGGGTGGGGCTGAATCGTGTGGCCATGCACGATCATTTTGCCCATGCCTTTTGGATAGCTTAAAAAATCCTCGCGAATCCACATCAGGTCTTCGGGCTTTTGCTTGGCCAGCGGTATGGCTGGCCGGACGCCCGCATGGGCAAAAAAGTAATCGCCATAGGTGACCGAGACGACGGTGTTCTCAAAGAAATCGCGATGGCTGCGGGGAAGAATATCTAAGAGCTCGTGGCGCAAATGCTGAAGCTTGTCGGCTTCCTTGAGCCCGGCGGCCAGAAGATAGGGGTTTACGCCATAGCTTGCGATCCCCGCCGAGCCGCCATATTGCAGCCAAATAGGCGTGAAACGCAGATCATTCTTCAAAAATTTTAACAGGCAGTCTTCGTGATTGCCGCGTAAGAAAATCGGTTTAAGTCCATTTTCGAACGAGCGCATCAACCGGTCAATGACGCCGCGTGAATCAAGGCCGCGGTCGATATAATCCCCCAGGAAGATCAGGCGTTTCGTTTTGTGGGTATGCGGCGACGCATCGGCCTCGATCATCGCCAAAAGGCGCGTCAAAAGGTCGAGCCTGCCGTGAATGTCGCCAATGACATACAGCCTATAGTTTTTCGGAGTGGAGGCACGCGTTCCCATGGGCGCAAAATGCCACTTTTAAGGCGGCAAAAACAAGGAGCCATTCATCACAAAAACACTTTCGTATGTTATTAATTATTTAGCGGTAAGGCTGATATATGTCGTTAAATATCTATAACATAGCCGGTTTGGTCGGTGTCGTTTTAGCCTTGTACGCCTATGCTTGCGTGCAATGGCGGCGTGATTTTGCCAAAACGCTAGCCTATTCGGTGCTGAATTTGCTCAACGCCGCCTTAATCCTTGTTTCTCTCATTGGCGAATGGAATCTCGCCGTGTTCGTGAGCAACAGCATTTGGATCGGACTAAGCCTTTACGGCGTAGTCCGCTGCTTGCGGTACAAAACGCGTGAACGAGCCGAACTTACGCTGCCAAAAGACCATAGGCGTACCAGCGCACCATACCCGTCTCAAGAACGTTCGTGACCAAGGTATGGATGACTTCGTCCGTCAGGTCAGTCGTCTCGACCACCTGAACGGCCAGCGACGGATTGTCGATAATCAATTGCTTGAGCGTCATTTGGAGCGCGCCCGATATGTTGGCAAGGCCAACGCGGGAAAGCGCCTGAAGCACAAGGGCTTCGCGTGCGGAAAGCATAACGGCGCTGCCGACGACGGGGGAGGCCAGATAAATCTTGGATTCGTTAATCGGCGCACGTTTGAAGTGAGCGTTATAGCCGTTGGCCCAGGTCGGGAATGGCGTCGTGGCCAAGGCATGGCCTTGATAGCGTCCGCGCATCGGTTGCGCGATGCCAAGGGCGACCAAAATCTGAGTGGCGGCGACGACATCGTCCGGCGAAAAGCCAAGGCAGCTTGGATGCTTAAGAAAATCGCCAATGCTCATCGGCAAAAGGCACATCAGGTCGATAAGGCTTGAAAAAAGCGGCGTGGTTAGATCGATTTCTGCGCCATTCGTCGGTACTTTGGCGGGAATCTGCGTGCGCGGGCTTGTGATGCCATAAGTAAAGAACCCGAAAAGTTCAGGCTTGTTGTCGCTTTGCGCCACAGGAAGTTTAACCCAAAGGTCGTTACGAACAAGACGGCCTAGGGCAAAATCCTTGATCGGTTCATAGAACAAATGATCCTGATAGGAAGCCAGCATCTCGTGCGTAGATTCCGGGGCGGCCAGCTCAAGATAGTTGGCGTGAATATCAAGATCGCCTGCGCCCGAGAATTGGTGCGGCAGCAAGCCAGCCATCGTGTTGTACGTGCCAGAGCCGTTTGAGTCGTTCCCCTCAAGGCAGAACGTGAAGAAAGTTTCTGGCGTGTGGTTTGTCTTGGCTTTCTCAAGCTCTTCCTTCGCTTGCGGATGCGACGCGAAATAAAGGGTGCCCAAGGTTTCTAAATCGCTGAGAAACGCTTCCGCTTTGTCCGTAGAAAGGTCGGTGCGGAAAGCTTCGATGAGGAAGCGCAAAATCTGATCGGTTGTTTCATAGGCTTTGTAACGATAGGCCAAGGCGCCGCCCGGCGCGAGTTTCGCTTCAGCGAGAGCAAAAAGCTCATTGCGCTCGGCTTCCGTTGGCTGGGCGCTGGATTGATCGCAGCACAGAAAGTTCAGTTCGGCGGGTAACAAATCGGTTGCTGTGCCAAAGCTAATATTCCAAACTTGCCGTTCGCTGGCTTGAATGCTGGCGTGCTCAACTTCAAGCGCTGTCGGCAGAATGCCAAAAAAACGCCCTTCGGGATTGCTGGCCGCAAGACACAAAAGCGATTGCGGATCGAAAGAGCCCATCTGCGCATAGGAAAAGGCTTGTCCCGCTTTGCGCGGAAGAACGCCACGCAAGGCGGCGACGTAAGACAGACGAACGGGCGATAAATCAAATGAAAGCGAAGGGGTGTAGGACATGAAAGAGAAAGCTCCTTAGGAAAGGTAATTTAAAAGAGACAGCTTCAGCACGTCGGCTGTTGCGGAATAGGCGGCTTCGAGTTGAGACTTAAGCGACGTGATTTTAACGCCGACTTCGTTCACGTCAACCGCCTCAATATCGTCCACTTGCGAATTGAGGTTTGTCACGTTGGTTTGGATCATCGTTTTGGTGTTTTGCAGCGTCGTATAGGAGTTCGTCACGTCTGTATGATCGGCGCGAATGTTCGATAAACCATCGTTCAGAAGGTTCATGGCATTCGTCATGTCTGTCGTGTAGTTCGACTGATCCTGCGTCGCTTGATAGGCCCATTGCAGGCCTAAAATAACCTGTTGAAAGCCTTTGTTGTCGCTGCTGACGCCATAGGTCAATTGTTTGTCGTTGTTGATCGAACTAGACGATTCATAATAGGCATCCGTATGCGGCGCTGCTGGATTAACGCTGTCATAATCGACATCATAAGTTGGTACGGAAGGCGAAGCGACGGTGCTCGTTGTTGTCGCGGTTTGAGAAAGGATGTCGTCTGCGCTTACGACGGGCGCTTGATCGTAGCGCGAGCCCGAGAAGATATAGCGGTCGCCGACCTGTTGGTTGAGATAATAGACGATGTCAGACAAATCGCCTTTGATAGACCCGGCGACAGAGGCGTTCGTTGAAGCGTTGTAGGTCGTTGACGACATAATAAGTTTATAGGCGTCGGCAACCGAGCTTTCGATGCTGGTCATGGCTGAGTCATAGCCCTGAAGGCGCGGCGTGAGGGTCGTGATGACATCGAGAAAGCCATTTTGCGTGCTGACTTTGCTCGTCATGTTCAAAAGCTTTTGCGACTGCGCTGACGTATAGTCGGTCAGGTTCGTCGAATACTTTCCCGACGCCAATTGGGCGGAAAGTTTGGTGAGTTGCGTTTGTCCATCGCCTAGATTTTGCGTGGCGAGCTGGGCAATACCGAGTGTCGTGAGCGATTGGGACATGGGTTATGCCTGTACTGTGTTAGCCAAAACTTGGAATAAAGATTGAACCGTCGTCAGAACTTTCGCATTGGCGGAATAAATATTTTGAAGCGTGACAAGGCGAACCATCTCATCGTCAACGGTAACGTTTGTCGCGTTCGTGTATTTTTGCGACAAATATTTCTGCATATTTGTGGCCGTCGTATTAAGCGACGAAATGTCGCTGGCTGATTGCTGTAAGTTGGTCAAAGAGGACGAGACGAGCGATGAATAGCTGCTCCCGGATTCGGAAAGGCCGCTGGTCGAAAAGGTTCGCGTTGCGTCCATGAGCGAATCGACGACAGCGCCAACGCTGTCCTTTTTCACTTTAAGCGTACCGTCCGTCAAAGACGAATTAACGGTAATATCTGTTCGGTTTGTGCCGGTAAAGAAACCTGCCGAGAGTTCGCCGCTGGCGGTTGTGCCGCTGGCATAGGCTGAGGCGAAGGTTTCTTCGCCAGACGTGGCCGTCGTTGTCGTTGTTGTCAAGGCGCTTGCGATCAAATCCAACTGATCGCGCATTTTTTGAATGACGCCGACACCCGAAGTTGCGCTGTTGGTGGCAGAGGACGATGTATCGCGGAAATCAACGAGCGCCTGAAGCGAACCGCCGGTTAGGGCGCTGTTCAAAGAGGTTGACGTGTCGGTATTGGAAACAAGATTTGTGCCGTCGTAGGCAAACGAACCAACCGAATTGCCATCAAGTAATTGATAGCCGCCGGTTGTATAAAGGGCGACTTGGCCGTCATCGCGTTGAATGACGTTAACATTGACATATTTGGCGACTTTCAGAATGATTTGGTCGCGTTGATCTTGCAGGTTGGCCGAAGCCGTACCGCCTGTGTTGGCGGCTGACTTGATTTTTGTATCAATATCCGCAATCTGGCCTAAATAGCTATTGAGGTCGGAAACCGATGTGTTGATTTCAGCGCTGCATTGCCGGTCGATGTCTTCAATGTCGCTAGACGAGGACTGAATCTGGTCGGTTAAGTTTGTCGCCGCATTGATGGTTTGTTGTTGATTGGCCGTGCTTTCGGGCTCGGATTCCAAGGTTGTCCACGCGTTGACGAAAGCGGTCATGTCAGAAGACAAAGCCGGATTATCTGAGCTGGACAAACCAAGCGTGTCCATGACGTCTTGCAGATATTCGTTTTGCGTGTCCCGATAGCTTGAATCGGAGGTTGCGCTTGAAAGCGAGGAGAAAAGGGCCGTGTCGGTCGCGCGCGTAAAGCCCGTGACCTTAACGCCGCCGCCCGTTTGGCCAAGATTGGCTGAATTGACGGTGGCCGTCTTGCGCGTATAGCCATCGACGTCGGCGCTCGTAATGTTGCTCGAGACGACTTCCAATTGCGTGGACGCCGCCGAGAGCCCCGAACTTGCGATCGACAAGATGGACATAAGCGAAGACATAAACGAACCCTTTCTCTGCGCAGCGTCTTACGGCGTTACCGGATAATGTTGATTGCGTCGTCCATCATGTTCGAGGCCGTCGTGATCGTTTTAGCGTTCGCTGAGTAAATCTGCTGCGCTTGGATGAGCTTCGTAAACTCGTTCGCGATATCGACGTTTGAGCTTTCAAGAGCGTTGGATTTGATCGTGCCTGCGCCGTTCGATCCCGAAACAGAGTACCGCGCCGTGCCTGACGTCAGCGTTTGGGTAAACACACCGCCTGAAACGCGTTGTAACTGATCTTCAGCAAAGAACTGAACGACAGGAACCTGCGCGATCGTGCGCGAACGGCCGTTATCGTAGTTGATCGTGACAAAGCCGTTTTCGTCGATGCCCAAGCTTGAGAACGAACCACGCGGAATACCGTTTTGGTCAAAGGAGCTGACGGATACGGCCGTGTCGTCGAACTGCGTGACGCCAGTAGATTTGCCGTAATTGCCAAAATCAACCGTGACGGTTTGTGAACCGGCACCGTCGAATGACATGGGAATACTAATGCCCGCCTGTGTGCCGTTCGAAATAACGGACCAAAGGTTGTTGCCGGAGGTGTCGGCTGCGATTTGGTTGATCGTACCGGCTGTACCGGCCGTTCCGTCGTTGAAGGTGAAGGGAACGTTGGCCGTGTAATCGTCATAAGCGTGCGTCGTCGTGTTGTAGACGGCGTTTTTAACTGTGACGCCCAGAGCCCATTCGTTCGTTGTCGTTTTCGTCCATTTGAAGGACATTTCGTGCGAGGTGCCGACCGAGTCATAAACTTTAATGGTCGATGCCGAAGACGAAAAAGCGTTAGCGGCGCTGGACGGCAGGTTGGCGGCGTAAGAAACGGTTGACGTGGCAACAGGATTATCGAGCAATTGGGAGATCTGAACTGGGTTGCAAGCCGACGTATCGACAGAACCGGTGTCGTCCACCGAATAACCGCAAAGATAATAGCTGGAGCCGTTGACCAGATAGCCGCTTGAGTTGAGGCTGAAATCGCCGGCGCGCGTGAAATAGGTTGTATCGCCGATGGAGGTCGAACCGTCCGATCCGACGACCGCGCCGCGCACCGCAAAATAACCAGAGCCTGAAATAGCGAGCGAAGTGTCGCTTGACGAATCCTCGATATTGCCTTGAACGCCGTTGGTGTACATAGGCGAGGCGCTAACGCCACCTGGATCGTTCTTTTGGGCGTTGGATTCTGTCACCAGCGATTCAAACCGCGTATTGACCGCTTTGTAGCCGGTCGTTTCCGAGTTGGCCAAGTTGTCAGAAATATTGCCGATAGCTGCGGATTGCGCCGAAAGCCCGCCGACGGCGACCTGCAGAGCTGCGTAAATAGACATGAACGATACCTCATTCAGTTAAGCGTCTGGGAAAGACGGCGTGAGAAACCATAAGTATTCAGAGCAAGGCCTGTGCCAAACGCAAATCATTGGTTTATATATAAAATATTGAATCGATAACCGAATTGTTCCGCTCAAAAGGGGCAAAAATTGCCGCCTCCCTGCAAAAGAGTCCGCCCTGTCTGCTTGACAACAGAACAAGAACCAAAGTAGAACATGGTATTCTTCTTTTGTTCTCTTTTCTTTTCATGCCGCCAAGGAACGTTCCCCATGTTGACCCGCAAACAAAAAGAACTCCTACTTCTGATCCGTGACCGGGTGGCTCGGGATGGCGTCACGCCTTCCTTTGATGAAATGAAAGAGGCGCTTGGCCTTCGCTCAAAATCAGGCATTCACCGTTTGATTACCGGGCTTGAGGAACGCGGCTTTATTCGTCGCTTGCCGCATCGCGCCCGTGCTTTGGAGATTCTTCGCCTGCCGGAAACGGAGGATATCGTTTCCACGGCGCGTGCGTTGCTTGCGCTGCCGGAAAAGGTGGCGGCTTCGGTTATGAGCTTGCCTCTTTATGGGCGCATTGCGGCGGGCACGCCGATTGAGGCGATCAGCGATCCGCAGGCCCAGATAGAAGTGCCGCCTTCGCTTCTTGCCAACCTGAAAGGGCTGACGTCTGGCGAGCATTATGCCTTGGAAGTGGCGGGCGATTCTATGATTGAAGCGGGGATCATGGATGGCGATCAAGTCATTATCCGCCGCGCCGATACGGCTGAAAATGGCGCTATTGTCGTCGCTTTGGTTGACGATCATGAGGCAACTTTGAAATATCTTGAGCGTCGAACGGATGGCATTGCGCTTGTCCCGGCAAACGCGAATTACCAAACGCGGTTTTTTGAACCGGGTCGTGTGAAGGTGCAGGGAAAATTGGTCGGGTTGGTGCGGAAATATTAAAAGACGGCGCTTTTGACCAAAACGAATTTTTTTATGAATTTGTTTCAAGAGGTTACGGTGAAAAATACATTTGTCCTTTCCTTGGCCTTGACCGGGGCGCTGGCTTTTGCGTGGGGCTGTTCTTCAAGTGAAGAGGATATCCGTAGTAAACAGGAAAACGATATTCGTGCGGCCGTTCAAAAAACGTTCGGCGTTTCCTACGCGGGCGTTACCGCCGAAAAAGCGTATCTTGAAATTACGGTTCCCGCCGAAGAGCCCAACACGTTTGAGACCTATCATTTTTGCGCGGCGCTTACGCCGAAATGGGGTCATGAGTGGCATGAAAAATGGCAGCCTGCGCCAAAGCACCAAAACGCGTGGCGCCCCAAACGAGAATCCATGCTGTCTTTTGCGAACGCTTTGCCGCAAGACCGGATCGTTGTCGCGCATGAAGACAAAATTCCAGAGAACGATACGCGGGCAGAAAAACTGAGGGCTGTTGGTTTTTATCATCTAGCCCGCTAGATTCTGGCCCTAAAACCCTTTCCATCCCGGGATCCACGGACGCAACCCGCGCCCGTTTCGAACGGACTTGATTTCCAGCTTGCCGCGCTCGGCATAGAAGGCCTGCGCGCCATGTTCGGCGCGTGTTTGCGCGTCGATCACGTTTTTTGCGGCGCACGCGGCGCGGTCAACGACAAACGGCGCGACAAGGGCGTTCGGTGCGGCGGCGCACGCAGCTTGTACCTCGGCAGGCGTGGCTTTTTTCGAAAGGAAAAGAAGCGTCAGCCCCTCGCGGTGCGCGGTGCAGCTTGTCTCATCGCAGGAAAGATCCGCCATTGGCGGCAAAGGCTCGTCGCCTTTCAGGAAAAGAAGGTCCGGTTGTCCCATACGCGCCTGCCATTGCGAAAGGGCAAAGGAATCCTTGGCTTTGCTGTAAATGGCCAAACGGCCATCCGTAAGACGTAGCGCCCAGATATCGCCTTCGGGCGCAACAAGCGCCAGCGGTAACGGCGCAAAGAACGGATAAACAGACGCGGCGAGAACGGGCAAAAGCCCCCAAAGGCGGAGCTTGCCGCGCCAGAGACAGAGCCAAAGACCGCCCGTGATCAAAAGGCCAAAGGCCCAGTCCGGCATGGGCTGCAGGCAGAATTGAGAATAAGGCCACGCGGCGACATGCGTTGCGATCCAGGTTGTGCAGCGGATGCCAAAGCCTGCGACGTCAAGACACCAGCCCTCAAGGCCGAATGGCGCGGTGAGATACGTCAAAAGCAAACACGGCATGACAAGAAAGGTCGTCAGCGGAATGGCAATCATGTTGGCGACGACGCCGTAAAAGCTGAAATTTTGAAAGTGATAAAGCGTAAAGGGCGTCGTGGCCGCCGTCGCGATCAGCGAGGTCATAATAATATCGCGCAATGCTCTGGCCGTCGTTTTCAGCCAAGCGGGCAGCTCAAAGGGAGGCTTGTCGCGGAGCGCCGTATCGATGGTTTTTTCGTACGCCGCGATCATGGCGAGCACGGCGGCAAAGGACATTTGAAAGCTGGGGCCCATCACGCCGCTGGGCGCGGCCAGCATCACGCAGCCAGCGGCCAAAATGACGAGCCGCATGCTCAGCGCCTTGCGGTCGATCATGATGGCAAAAAGGATCAGGCTGGTCATAAGGGCCGAGCGCACAGTGGGTGGGTCGGTCCCCACAAGGATCGTATAAAGCGCCGTGCCGATAATCGAAACAAAGGCCGCGATTTTCTTGATAGGCCAGCGCAGCGCGATAAAAGGAAAAAGCGCGAGGATTGCCCGCACGGGCGCATAAAGCAAAAGGGCAATCATGCTGACATGCACGCCTGAAATCGAAAGCAAATGCGACAGGCCGGAAAGCCGCATGGCCTGCATCACGTCTTCGGCAATACCTGTTTGACTGCCAGTCAAAAGAGCGGCGGTCATCGGCGCTTCGTCGGCGGGCAGGCGGGCAAAGGTACGTTCGGCTAAAACACGCCGCGCTCTTTCGAAAAGAAGAGCGAGGGTTGAAATGTCGGGCCGTCGTGTGGAGTCCCGTTCGCGCACCTCGCCGTAAACAAAGCCTGAGGCGCCCGTTTCTTTGAAATAGGCGGTGCGGCGAAAATCATAACCGCCGGGCGTGACGGGTTCGCCGGGCGGCCAAAGCGGCCCAAAAACGGCAATCCGCGCACCGGGCGGGGGCAAGGCCGTAACGGGCAGACGGGTTTTGAGCCGGACGAACGAAAGATGTGTGTCGGGCGCATCGCGAAGCCATGGCCGGGCGATGGTCAAACGGGCACCCTCGGGCAGAGCCTCAGCCCGCGCCAGCGTGCCCGCAATGACGGAGGGTTTGAGCTCGCCATCGAGCATGGGCGTAGCGGCCAGCCGCGTTTCCATTTGTGCGGCGTTAAAGCCGAGCGCCAACGCAAACAGAATGGCGGCCAGCGGGGCGAAAAAGGTGTTTTTTCTTAAACCGAACCAAAAAAGAGCCAAGACGGGCGCGGCCACGCCGCAAAGGCGCGGCGGTTCGGACGGTGCGGCGAAATAAAGCGCAATGCCGCCAGCGATAAAGGCCGGAATCCAAAGAAACCAACGATCGCGTTGTTCGGCAAAAGGATCCCAGATTTTCGTTAAAGGGTTCACAAAAGAGGCCTGGGTGGAGTAGGGTTGCGCAGAAGGCGGGCGGCCTCCCTGGTTGGGAGGGGCACGCTAAACCCTACATTAAACATTTAAGAGCGGTTGGTCACCTATGTCTGTTGTTGTTCGTTTTGCTCCTTCGCCTACCGGTTTTTTGCATATCGGTGGGGCCCGTACGGCGCTTTTCAATTGGCTTTATGCCCGCCACGTTGGCGGCAAATTCCTGATGCGTGTCGAAGATACGGACCGCGAACGCTCAACGCCCGAATCCGTGCAAACGATTTTGGAAGGCCTGACATGGCTTGGCTTCGATTGGGACAACAACGATCCGGCGCTCAATAACGGCAAGAATTATTATTCTCAGTTTGAGATGTGCGCGCGTCATGCCGCCGTCGCGCATGAGATGGTGGAAAAAGGCGCGGCCTATTATTGCTATTGCTCACCGGAAGAGCTGGACACGATGCGCGCCGCGCAAAAGGCGAATGGCCAACCAATGCGCTATGATGGCCGTTGGCGCGACCGTCCGGCCAGCGATGCGCCGCAAGGCGTGAAGCCGGTGATCCGTTTGAAAGCGCCGCAAACCGGCGAAACGACGGTGAATGATTTAGTCAAAGGCAGCGTCACGGTGCAAAACGCGCAGCTTGACGACATGATCCTGTTGCGGGCCGACGGCACGCCGACTTATATGCTGGCGGTCGTTGTGGACGATCACGATATGGGCGTCACGCATGTTATTCGCGGCGACGATCATTTCACAAACACCTTCCGGCAGATTCAAATTTATAAGGCGATGGGTTGGGATATTCCGGCCTTTGCGCATTTGCCGATGATCTTGGGCCCTGATGGCGCGAAATTGTCCAAGCGGCACGGTGCGCCTGCCGTTTCGGCCTATCAGGAAAAAGGCTATCTGCCCGAAGCCATTTGCAATTATCTTTTGCGGCTTTGCTGGGCGCATGGCGACGACGAAATCATCTCGCGCGAGCAGGCGATTGCTTGGTTCGATTTCGACAGCGTGGGCCGTTCGCCCGCCCGGTTCGATTTTGCGAAGCTTGCGCATTTGAACGCGCATTACATCAATGAAACGCCGGATGAAAAGCTGGTCGCGCTGACGCTGCCTTTTATGGAAAAACTTTTGGGTCGCGTCTTGAACGAAGCCGAGCAAAAGATTTTGTGTGGCGCTTTACCGGATATCAAGCCGCGCGTGCAGCTTTTGTCGGAAATCGCGGAAGCCGCACAGTTTTATTTCGAGCGGCTCGCGCCGGATGAAAAGGCGCTCAAGATTTTGACGCCGGAGGCCAAGGAAATTTTGGCCGCGCTGATGCCCAAGATGAAAGACCTTGCCGATTGGTCGCACGAAAAGATCGAAGAGATTTTCCGCGTTTATGCGGAAGAAAAAGAACTCAAGCTCGGCAAAGTCGCGCAGCCGCTTCGCGCGGCGCTCACGGGCCGTGGCGTTTCGCCGCCGATCTTTACGGCTGCCGCGCTTTTGGGCCGCGAGGAAGTTTTGGCGCGCCTTGAAAACGCCGTTTCGGCAGGCTAATCGGTGCCTTGCAAAAAGCAGGATTGAAAAACTGGGCGGCCTCGACAATTCGCTCGGCAATTTGCTGCGCGAGCGGAGAGGTAAACATTTTTTCCTCTGCCAACCAAGCCAGACGGCTCATAAAAAGCTCCGGCTTGTTGGGGAGCGTTTCCAGAGCATGGATCTTTCCTGAAGCGATAATGACGAGTGTATCCTTTTCTTTGTGGTGAGGAAAAGCGTTGCCTAAGGTCCTGCCTGCTTTGATCTCCGGTAGGTGTTGCGTCTTTTGGGCGTCAGGCGATAACCCGATGTGAAGAAAAATTTCGTCTGAGGCCGTTTGAATCTCCTCAAATGAATGGGTTTGTTTGCCCTGGTGGAAGTCGTCGATAAGGGGGGCTACCTGATGTTGCTTATCGGTAAGGAGAAAATCCCAGTAAAGTCCATGTCTAAACGAACGGAGTGTTTCTTCGCCGGGGGAGGCCGTTTGCAACGCGCAATAAGAAAAATATGTTGCGTGCGCTTCGGCATACCAACCAACAGAATCTTCATCGCTTTGCGAAAGCGGAAGCGGTTCAATTTGAAAAGAATGAGCCAGTTCGTGAAGATCCGTAATTAAGGGCAACCATGGCAAATGCGGCGCGTGCTTGATCTTGTGCTTAGGCAGCGCGAGCGCGATGCTTGGGAGATTTTGTGGATCAAAGGGCTCTCGAAAATAGAGTAAGGCGTTTTTATTCAAATGATAAAGCGGCTCGGAAACAGACGGCATGATGACATGACGGCAAGCCGGGCTGTTGGACCACGGACGGCCAAAGGCAGGCGAAAGAACCGAGCGCACAATGTGTTCTTGCGAAAAACAGGCTTCTTTAAGGGCCTGTTCATCGGGTGTGCCTTTTTGTCTTTGCGCGTAGAAAATGGTGGATGAATTGGTTGTTGCATAGGCGATAAGGTCTTTTTCGCGAAAGGGAATGCCTTGAGCAATGAAGAATTCCTGAAAGGCTTTGGCGCGGCGTTTTCTGGTTTGCAGGGGGTTCCGGTGCCCTTTGTCGAGGTTTTCCCATCCTGGAAAGTTCTCTAAAGGCAAAAGCCGTATGTCGCGTCCGCTATAGGCCGACATTTCTGCGGCGGTCAGGCTTTTGCGGGCGATTTGAGTGGGGCTGAGGCAAAAAGGAGCATCGTTCATGGATAAAATGGCTCAAAATATAGTTTGTTTCGAAATCGTAATTTGAAATTCTTTTCCTGATGCCTTATGTCTATATCACGAAGGCCAGAACGGGCGTTAATCGAAATTTGATAAGTATTGCGCTATTTCTGAATTACTTTCATAAGAGGACGGGTCGAAAGACCTTTCAAAAACAGGAGTTCAAGGACTTTGGCCAGCGACGAGACAGAACAAGGGAGCCTCCCACCTTCCGAGGCGTCTGCCGTCCAAGCGCCGCCCAACTGGACGGAGCAAGACGAGCAGCTGCGCGCTTTTTGGCTCGACCATAAAACGCCGGAAGAGATCGCCTCGGCTTTGGGCCGTTCGGTGGCGGCTGTGATGACGCGTGCCGCCCGTTTGGGCCTTCCGCGCCGCGCCGCGCCGGGTCGGAAACGCGGCTATCGACGCGCTGATACGGGGGCGCCGCGCGAAAAGACGGTGCGCGTGCGCGTGACGCGTACGTCGTCAAGCACCGAAGAAGAAGCTTGGCAACAGCCACGCGAAGAGACCAAAATGCGCGTGTGTTTGATGTGTCTGAGGAAATTCGAATCGCAAGGCCGTCACAACCGCATTTGTCCGGCCTGTAAAGGTTCGGCTGAATACGCAACCGGTAATTCGACGCCGGACTTCACGTTCGAAGTGTCGAAATAAGGTTTCAACGAACGCCTCCTGGCGTTCGTCATTCGTAAACGTCGCGTTCGCGACGCGTTGAGGAAAGGGATATTTTATGGCGCTGAAGGATGCAATCGATACCGTCCTGAATCGCAACGCGTTTTATCGCGATGGCTATCGGCTGCTTTTGCGCATCAGCTTGATCCAAGGCCTTGTGATTGTCCTTTTGATCGCGGCGATTGTCGCGATGCTGCTTTCGGTTGAAACGCGGCACGTCTATTTTGCGACGACGGCTGATGGCCGCATTATCCAAATTGTGCCGCTGAGCGAACCGCTTCGCTCGCGCGCCGATGTCATTTCGTGGGCGTCGGGCAAAGCGCAGGAAGTCATGCGCTTTGGCTATAACGATTACCGTCAACGGCTGCAGCAAGCCTCAAGTTACTTCACGCAAACGGGCTGGGAAAGCTTTACCAAGGCCATGCGTGAAGCACGCATCATCGAAGCGGTCGAAGCGCGCAAGCTCACGGTTGAAATGAGCATCGAAGGCGCGCCGGAAGTTAAGCTGGCGATGGATAAAGACGGGATTTATACATGGTATTTACAATTCCCGATTTCGATCGTCTTTGACGGAACGCAGCCGCCTGCGCCGATCCATGCGATGCTTTTGCTGCAAATCGTGCGCGTTTCGACGTTGCAAAACTCGGACGGCATCAGCATTGAGCAATGGATCGCTGCGCCAAAGTAAAAGTTAGGAAGGCTTGAGCGCATGGCAAATCCCGTTTCTCCGCCGCCGCCAGCCGCTCGTGCGGTTGCTTCCGCCAAAGCGGCCGCTGTCGCTGACCTTGCGGCGAAGAAGAAAGCGTTCGATGAATCCTTTATTGGCAAAAAGGTGCGCTGGTTTTTCGCGCCCTTTACGAATGAAGACGCGCCGCGCTCCGGCGTGTTTGAAAACGAAAAAGCGGTCGCCTCTCTTTGCCGGAAGGTCCAACGGCGGATCTATGTCCAAGCCTATGTCATTTTGGGCCTGCTGATCGCGGTGATCGTTCTGATGCCGGTTCTAAAGCCCATTTACAGTTACGAAGCGCTGCGCCGGGATCAAGGGCCGCAAGAGCTTGTCGCTCTTACAGCGGCGAACATGACGGATGCAGCCATTTTATCTTGGGCGGCGACGACAATTACCGAAATTCTCACGTTTGGTTTCGGCGATTTCGACCAGCGCATGCTGGCACAGAAGGTCAATTTTACGGATGAAGGCTGGGACTCCTTTACCAAAGCCATCCGGAACCAGGATATGCGCGCAGATTTTAAGCAGCGGCAGCTTGTTTTAACGTCCGTGCCTTCGAACTCGCCTGTGATCGTGGGCAAGGGGCTTGATGAAAATCAAATCTATACGTGGGTTGTCGAGATGCCCATCATCATGACTTATACGACGAACAACAATGTGACGAGCCGTCAACGCGGCATCGTTCGCTTGACGATTATGCGCGTGCCTCCCGATGCTAACGTGATGGGGATAGGCATAAAATCCTGGATGCTGCTTTAGGCCGTGTGGCCAGTCAAAGTCTCCCATCCTGACCCTAGGGTCAGAAACCTAAGGGCGGTGGGATAAGTGGATTCCGCAGAAAGAACAAGGTTAACAAATAGTTAACAGTATGTCGGCGCTTGACCGCAAAGGTCTTGTATGGAATATGGAAAATATATTTCAGGCCGTAAACATAAACCTTATGTTAACGCTGCCCGAGTGAAAAATAAAGACGTGGCCAACGCCTCAAACTGATTCGGGGAAGTGTCTTGTTGTATCGAAATGAACAGCACGTATTAACGGCGATTACATTGGGAGCTCTTTTTGTTTCCGGTGTTTTATGTTTTTCGCTTACGCCCGCGTCGGCTGAAGAAAAAGCGCCTCCGGCGCTATCGGCTGCAGCTGTTCGCGAAATGGTAAGCTCAACGGCACCTGTGACGCCGAAAACCGATGCTGCGAACGATACCGCGCCCGGTACGGCAACGCCTATCCGCACCTCTGTTCCCAATGCGAAAAATACTTCGACGGCAGATGGCATTCCGGTTGATGGCGTTGAGCCATTGTCGAAAATGGCGTCCGATCAGCTTGAGCTGGAACGCCAAGCCGAAGAAGCGGCGTCAAAGGCTGCGGCTGAAGATGCGCGTCAGGAACAAGAACATAACCACAAATCGTATGATCGCGCGGCTGAAGGCTTAATGCCTCTTTCGACGGAACAAATTCGCGCCTTTATGCGCAAGCTTGAACAAACGCAGGAAGCGGCTCAGCCGCCAGCCGCGGGCGAACCTAAAGGCGAAGTTAAAGTAACCAGCCTTTCGCTTGATCCGGGCGTGGCCCCGCCGCAAGTTAACTTGGCCGCTGGTTATGTGACGACCATCGCGATTGTCGATCAGACGGGGCGGCCTTGGCCGATCTTAGACGTGGGCGTTGGCGGTAATTTCGAAGTGACGCCGACAGCGGCGGGCTCGCACGTTGTGCGTGTTGTGCCTTTGACGCGTTTCGGCAGCGGTAACCTGTCCATCATGCTCAAGGATTTGCCGACGCCTGTGATCTTCCGTCTTTCGGCGGGCGGCTCGACGTTCCATATGCGTTTCGATGCGCGTGTGCCGGGGCTTGGGCCTCAGGCTCGCACGCCGCTCATTCAACGTCAAAGCAGCGGCCTTGTCGCAGGCGATCAAACGATCTCGATGATTTTGGAAGACGCGCCGCCAAAGGAGGCTAAGCGTCTGAAAATTGGCGGAACGGATTCGCGAACCAAAGTGTGGAAGATTGGCAGCAAGGTTTACGTTCGCACGCCTTTGTCGCTTTTGTCTCCGGCTTGGAATGCCAGCGCCTCATCGGCGGACGGCATGACGGTTTACGAAGTCGGCGAAGCGCCCGTGCTTTTGCTTTCGGATAATGGCGCCATGATTAGAGCGCGTATCGCGCAGGATGAGGACCATGACTGATAATATGGACGAATTCGATCAAGACCAGTTCGAATCCGGCGAAGAACCCGGTGCAGCCAGCCCGCGCGCGACGGCAAAGCAGAATCTTGTGGAGGCGTGGCGTAACAAGCCCGTGTTCAAGCTGCTTATCATTATGTCTGTTGTCGCTTTTGCGATGGCGGGTGCGCTCGGCGCTTTTTCAAGCGCGCCGGAACAAGAAGCGGCCAAATTAGCGAAAACGCCTAACATTAAAGAAGTGCCGGGTGGCAAGGCTTCGCCGTTCTTTATCGAACAAAACAAGCAAGCGAACGAACAGCGCGTTAATCAGGCTTTGGCGCAGGGTGGCAGCGCCATTCCGACGCCCGTCGGCAACGACGTGGATCTTTCGGAATTGACTGAAAAGACCAAGAAAGATCCTCTTCTTGAATTCCGCGCCGAGACAGAGCGCTTGAAGCAAGAGATGCGCGCCCAGCAACAACAGAACACGCAGCAAGTTCAGGTTTTGCAACAGCAAATGAAGCAAAAGCCTGTGCAAGAGGATGAAACCTTGGCGCGCGCGATGCAAAAACAAATGCAGGATTTGATGCATGGGTGGGTGCCCGGCCGCATGGCGACCGTGAATGGCGTAGCAACGAAGGAAGAAACGCAGGCTTCAGCGGCGACGTCCGCCAACGGTATGCAATTGGCCAGCGTCGAACAGCAAGGAACCGTTCAAAACAGCACGCAAAAGAAACCGGCCAAAACGACAATTCCGGCTGGTACGGTGAACTATGCACAGCTTTTGACGGAAGCAAACTCCGATGTACCGGGGCCGATTCTGGCTCAGATTTTATCGGGACCTTTGGCGGGTGGCCGGGCGATTGGCCAATTCCAAGTCATGAACGATTATTTGGTTCTGACCTTTTCGCGGGTGAGCTTTAAGGGCAAGGATTATTCCGTTAATGCCTTGGCTCTCGATCCAGATACGACCTTGGGTGGCATGGCCACCGAAGTCGATCACCGCTATATGACGCGTCTGCTCCTTCCGGCGGCTGCTTCCTTTATGTCGGCGTTTGGCGACGCGATGTCGGATGGCAGCTCACAAACGACGGTTTCAGGCGATACGGTTATTGTTTCCGAAGCGTCCAAGGGTTCGAAAGATGCCCTTTACGAAGGCTTTGGCCAGATGGGCAATACAATGGCTGAGTTCATGCGTAGTGAGGCGAATAACACCAAAGTGTTGGTGCGCGTCGCCGTTGGTACGCCGATGGGGTTGTTCTTTACGCAGCCCGTCATTGAACCGGGAACGGGATCAAGCTCGGACGACAAATCGACGACCGAAAAGCTACAGGAGCTCCTGGCAGCAGAACGTGCGAAAACAGATTCGCAGTCGAATGCCAACCAGATGAATGTCATCTATTCCACGGGGACTCCTGCGTCGAACCAGTATAATAACAGCACAATCAATCCCTATACGGGCTCGCGTGCTTTAAAAGCCGGATCGACAACGATTTACTCGACGCGTTGAGGTTGGGGACAGGTTCCTTGGGGCCTTTGGCAGCTCGAAAGAGAAGGAAAAAGAGCAAAAGAACCTCTTGCGTGCGCGCAGGTCTAATCTTACCTTAGCGGCTCGGGTCGCGGCGCACGCCGGGGCCTAGGCTTTTCAAACGGCCCGTTGGGCCGGGGTCAATGATGCGATAGCGAAGCCGCCGTCTTGATTGGATTTCGAGCGGATGGTTTCGATCTCTTGAAGGAGTTTCCCATGGCGGACGAACAGCAAGACGACAAAACCAACACGCCCGTTGCCGAGCAAGGGGAAGGCAGCGAAGCCTTTACCGATGAAGGCTCATCTGGCGAAGCTTGGCGCGACGAATTGCCGCCTGAAGACGATTTTCACGATGCGGACGCCGAAGAAGAGGCAGAACCCGTCGAAGAAGAAATTGAAGATGACGGTACCGAAGAAGCCCCCGGTGTTCCCTATGAGGAGGATGACGGCGAAGAAGAAAGCGGCGCTGGCGATAAAAAACGCGGCAAAAGTGTTTTGTTCGGTGTTTTGGGCGTAGGCGTTCTTCTTGTTGGTGGGTTGGCCTATGTGCAGTTTGGCCTAAACGGCGTTAAATCCTCGATACTTCCGATGGCGGCTGTTTTTAACGTCGCGCAAGCGCCGCAAAAAGCGCTTCCGTCTGCGCCTGCTGTTTCGCCCGCGCAAGCTGATGCGAAGAGCGACGCCGCTCCTTCATCGAATCCGACCGATATCTCTGCGCTTTATCAGGAAGCGCAAACGCAAACGCAGAATAAGGCGCTCCCGTTACCGGGGGGCACGGTTCAGGATGCGTCGAAATCTTCTTTGGGGACGAGCACAAAGATCGTGACGCTTGGCGATGACGAATCGACGCCAGACGCTGCGGCGGCTCCCGTGGCCGTTCCGGCCAAGGCGCCCGCGCCAGTCGCAACGCCAGCCGCCTCGGTAGCCCTTCCGGCGAAAACGCCTGTTGCCGCTGCCCCGGTGCCTGTTGCACCCGTTCCGGCTCAAGTCTCTAAAGTCGAGTCCATGCCGCTGGCGAGAGTGCCGGCTGCGCAAGGTGTTAGCGATATCGATGGCCGTGTGAAGGCCATGGGCGATGAAATCAAAACGTTACAGACGTCGCTCGACAACACGTTGAAACAAAACGAAGCCTTGTTGAAAAAAATCAACGAGATGTCGCAGCAGAACGATTCCTCTGCGCTTGCGCAACGCCTGAGCGCGCTTGAAAAGAAAATGGCTGACGATAAGGCAAGCGCGGCGGCTAAACCCGCGTCGACCAAGGCCGTCGCTCAACCCAAGGAAACAGCGGCCATCGCTTTGCCGGATGAGCCGGGCGCGCTGACGTCAAGCATCGAAACCGAAGCGACGCCGGTTAAGAGCGAGGCCCCCGCGATTGAACCAAAGACCGAAGCCAAGGCTGTGAAGAAGACCGAAGCGAAAGCGGTTGCTTCTTCGAAAAAGAACAAGGCGAAGGCGGCCTCTTCGAAGGAAACCAAAAAGACAGCCGAGGCTAAAGAGCCGAAAGCTTCAACGGGCGGCTGGATTCTTCGCGCGGCAACGCCGGATGCGGCTTGGGTTTCTAAGGGCGATTATACGGCAGAGTTACGTCGTGTAGCCGTCGGTGAAACAGTACCGGGCCTTGGTAAGATCAAGGAAATTCGCCAATCCGGCGATTCTTGGGAAGTCGTTTGCGGCAAGGGTGTTTTAAAATAAACGGCCTTTATGGTTAAGAAAAAGGGGGCTTCGGCCCCCTTTTTTTATATGAAATTAAAGAGCTTTTTAATTGTTTAAGGCAGAATGGCTATGAGAGAATTGAAAAGGGCCTTCGAGCCCAAAACCGCGAATGATTTGACGCAGGAGATCACGATGCCGTTGGCATTTCAAAAGACTTCCTATTCCCCTCAAGAAAAAGCGCTGTGGCTTCGGGAAGTGTGGAGCCTTCTTTTTGCGCTCGTTCTTTTGGTTTTTCCGTTTCCAGCGTGGAGCGCCGATGCGACGCTCGGCACATTCGTTTGTAATCTGAAAAGCAATTTAGGTGCCTATCCTTTTATTGTGAACGTTGTCTCGTATATTATGGGCACATTCCTTGGCATCAAAGCGATCCTTTTGTTCCGTAAGCATGCGGAAAATCCAGCGCAATCACAAGTGACGTCAGGCTCCGCCCATCTTCTTGGCGCGGCGGCTTTGATGTCGTTGCCGTCTTTTGTAAAAATGCTGCAACAATCTCTGTTCAACACGGCTGGTGGTGGTGGCTCGTTTGGGTGCTCGCCGGGCGACGTCGCAAAAATCAGCAGCGACAGCAGCGTTGGCCTCGACCAAATGATGCAGAGTTTTGTGAAAAATCTTTATAGTCCCATGTTCACGCTCATCGCTTTGGCGAGCATTTCGATTGGCCTGACTTTTATCGTCAGCGGCCTTTTGCGGGCGGCGAAAACGGGAACGAATCCGCAGGCCGCCGATCCAAAGCTTGTCGTTGCCAATTTGATTTTTGGCGCGATTATGATTTCGGCTGGTACGGTCTTGCCTGGTATTTTGCAAAGCCTTTTCGGGTCCAGCGACGTCAGTAAGATGACCTCTGTCACGCTGGTAAGCTGGTCGAAGGTCGTGGGTTCGGACACGGACACAACAGCTGCCGATAATACGGTGCGTGCCGTTCTGGCCTTTATTCAGATCGTGGGCGGCTTGGCTTTTGTGCGCGGCTGGTACATCATGAAAAAAGCCGTGGAAGGTGCTGGACAGGCTACCATGCAGCAGGGCTTAACCCATATCATCGGCGGGGCCATGGCGATCAATATTGATGTGATGCTGAAGCTGATTGATACAACTTTCGGGACGGGCGTTATCAAATAGGTAGTGCCTTGAAATTAATACGTTGTTAAGGGCTCAGGTGGAAGATAAGAAAAGAACATCTTCGGAAGAAACTAATAAGTAACCCGTTGAGATAAGACGGTTTACTATGGTAGAAAGAATAGAAGAGTTCGAAGGTTTACCCCCCGAAGTGGGCACCTTAAAATTGGGATAGGAACTCAAACTTTTTATAACCAGGAGGAAACCATGAAAACCAAGTTGATGAATGAACTCTTCAAATGGAGCGTCCTATCGGCCATTATCGCCGTTGCGATGCCCGACCTGTCGTTTGCCGCCTCGGGCGATATGAACGATTTGATCCACACCGTTGCCTCGAAACAGCTTCCGGCTTTGCCGTATGCCTTGAGCGCCGTTTGCTATGTCGGCGGTTCGTTCATGTTGGTGAGCGGTGCCCTAGCGCTTAAGAAACACGCTGAGAACCCGGCTTCGACCCCGATGAGCCAAGGCATTGCGCGCTTGGTCACGGGTGGCGCGATCACGGGCGTTCCGGCTTTGACGGGCGTTATTCAGAATTCGACGACGTTGGGTTCTGGTTCGGCCGCTTCGTTCGCGTCTTTCTCGACGACCTTTTAATTCGAAAGGGTCTTGATTGACTTTTTTGCCTATATTCCTCGGCGTCAGGCATCGTTCCGACGCCGAGGAGACGGCCCCCAGGGGCCGTTCTTTTTCTAAAGAACAGATCGAAAAAGTTTTATGGCGTGACGCGTTCACCTGCCAATGCTGTGGCTTTGCGTCAAAAAAATACCAACGTGTCATTCCGTCAGAGGGGGATGGTAAGTCCCTTGTTACGGTCTGCACGTTTTGTGAAATGTGTTTTGCGCTGGATCGCGCTGGCTTGACTGGAGCGGGAACGCTTGTTTGGTTGCCAGAAATCCCGCAGGCTGACCTCAATCATATAACGCGCGCGCTTTATGTCGCGTTGGCCGCAAAAGATGAGCTTTCCAAAGCCGCTTCGCGCGCGCTTGAAACGCTGAAGGGGCGGCGCATCGACGCGAAAAAACGTTTGGGCACAGACGATCCCCTTTTGCTTGCGACAGCGCTTCAAGAAGAGTTGGACGGCAAACAATATGCGGCGCGTGCGCAAAAGCTCGAAGGCATTCGCTTGCTTCCTGCCGATAAATGCCTTGTGCGTAAGGGCCAGACCGAAATGAACATCTTCCCACAGATGCTCAGCTTCTGGACCTCAAGCGAAGGACCTTTCGGACAAAAGCCCGTTGCGGAATGGGCTGCTTTGTTCGAAAAGATTTCCACTCAAGTTCAAGCTTAACATTCGCATCGCTTGTTGCGAGGAGGCGGCGTTCGCGCCGAAAAAACCTTGCTGTCTGGTTCCATCGTACGCTCGCTCGCGCATCGCAATTTTCGGCTGTTTTTCATTGCGCAGATTATTTCGCTGTGCGGAAGCTGGATGCAGCAGGTTGCTATGTCGTGGCTGGTCTATCAGCTGACGAACTCGTCTTTCATGTTGGGGGCGACGCTTTTTCTTGGGCAAATCCCTTGTCTTTTTGTTTCGCCGCTTATGGGCCCGTTTATGGATCGGTGGGATCGGCGGCGGTTGCTTTATATGACGCAGGCCGTCGCCATGATTCAGGCCTTTTTGCTGGCGGGTTTGGCGTTGTCGGGGCTTGTGACGGTTTGGGAGGTCATGGCGCTCAGTTTGTTTTTAGGCGTCTCGGTGGCCATAGATATGCCCGCCCGGCAGGCGTTCCTTTCTGAGATGATTTCCGATCCGTCAGATTTGCCAAACGCGATTGCTATGAACGCGACGATGTTCAATGCGGCGCGGTTGATTGGCCCGGCTTTGGCAGGCGTCATTTTGGCGGTGACATCACCCGGAACCTGTTTCCTGCTGAATGGTTTTAGCTTTATTCCCGTTTTCTTTGCGCTTGCCGCCATGCATTTGCCCCCACGCGTTGTGCAAAACATGAAGGCATCCTTGCGCGCCGGATTGAGCGAAGGAGCCCGGTATGTGTGGCGGTTCTTGCCGTTGCGCAATATTTTGCTTCTGTTGTGCCTTGGCAGTCTCACGAGCAGCACGACCATGGTCTTTATGCCGGAATATACGGTCGCGTTTCTCAATGGCGATGCGCATGTTTTGGGATGGCTTACTTCGGCGATGGGTTGCGGTGCGGTGGCGGCGGCCTTGTTCCTTGCTTCGCGTAAAAGTGTTGTTGGCCACAGCTATTGGATCGGCATTGGCTTTGCCGTTATGGGCTTTGGCCTTATGGCGTTGCCTTTTGTCCATCAGACATTGCTGGCTGTCTCCCTTTTGATTTTTGTCGGTTTTGGCATGGTCGTGAATATTGCAGGCGGCAATACGATCATTCAAACAATCGCAGACGAAGATAAACGAGGTCGGGTCATGAGCTTTTATGCCATGGCGATCATGGGTGTTTCGCCTCTTGGCAATTTACTGAACGGGTTCCTGGGCAGCCATATCGGGTTGAAAGCCTCCTTTGTGCTTATGGGCCTTTTAACGCTTTGCGGCAGCGCCGCCTTTTTGCTCTGGGTTCCAAAATTACAGGAGCATATAAGGCCCATCTTTATCCGTCTGAATATTTTGCCGCCTGTCGCATAAAAGCGATGGTTAACGGCGGCTGAAAGTAAAAAACTTTTCTTCTTTAGGGCCTTTTCCGTTTATAAAAGCGGGATTGATGAAGGCTGCTTATTGAGAAGGAATTTTTATGATGCTGCATAAAGTGACGGCGACCGAAGCTATTCAAAAAATCAAAGAAGCGGAAGCCGCGCTTCAATCGCGCGAGGAGACTGCGCTTGTGCAGTCGGTCGAATGGTTCAGTTACGCCGCTGGCGCACGTGAGGGCTATGCACCCTTGCTGGTGTCGCTTGCCGATTGTTTGGCCCAGACAGGACAGCATCATCATGTTTGCGCCATGGGTTATCGCGCGGCGTTGGATACCAAAACCATCGAATCCAAAACAGAAGAAGAGCGGCTTGCTGCGGCTTATGTTGCGCAAATCTCGGCCGAACCGTTTTTGCCTGTTGAGAAGCGTGTCGAAATATTAGAACGCACCGCTGGCACTTATGCGGCGCGGCAGGATTCTTCTTTGTGGAAAACGGCGCTTTGGGGTGTGCTTGATCTCGAGCCAAAAATCAAAAGCGAACGCAAAGCGATGCGCGTTTTGTTTGGCGTTCTGATGGCGCCGGGCGTTTTGCCGGAAGCTCATAAAAAACGCGCGGCGTTGCGTTTGTGCGCGCGCGTTGCCCAGACAAACGAGGCCGCTCTGAAAGGGCGTTATGCGTCGTTTTTAAATTCTTATGTTCCCACTTTTGAGCGCGATCCGCAGGTTGTTTTTCGCGTCCAAAAAGTTGTGGGGGCGAGCAAGAAGGCGGCGCTGGCGCTGTCTTAAAGCGAGACCCAAAAGAAGGCCTGCGGCGGCTCTCCCCTAAAATTGATACGGTTAGAGCGTTTTTTTGTTTTTGAAAACGCATACGGTTCAGTTAGGTGCGGCCTTAAGGAAAGCCTGCGGCGGCTCCCCCGTAAAATTGATAGGGTTAGGGCGTTTTTTGTTTTTGAAAACGCATACGGTTCAGTTAGGTGCGGCCTTAAAGAATGCCTGCGGCGGCTCGCCGTAAAAAAAGGCCCCGGAAAAATCCGGGGCCTTTCTTTTCTTTTTGGATGATTTATTTTTTAGGCCTTTCCGTTTTATCCGTATACGGATCGTCCGGGGTAACGCCCAAAAAACGCATCTAGCGGCAGCGCTGATTAGTACATGCCGCCCATACCGCCCATGCCACCCATGCCGCCCATGTCGCCACCACCGTGGGCAGCTTCTTTCTTCTCGGGCTTTTCGGCGATCATGGCTTCGGTCGTGATCAAGAGACCGGCCACCGAAGCGGCGTTCTCAAGAGCGACGCGAACGACCTTGACCGGGTCGATGATGCCGGACTTCAGCATGTCGCAATAGTCGTCCTTTTGCGCGTCGAACCCGAAGTTGATATCCTTCTGTTCGAGCAAGCGACCAACGACAACCGAACCGTCCATGCCAGCGTTGTCCACGATCTGACGGATCGGGGCTTCAAGCGCCTTGCGAACGATATCGACGCCACGACGTTGATCGTCATTGGCAACCTTGACCTTTTCGATCGCGTGAACGGCATAAAGCAAAGCGACACCGCCGCCAGCAATCACGCCTTCTTCTTTCGCGGCCTTGGTCGCGTGGACGGCGTCATCAACGCGATCCTTGCGTTCCTTGACCTCGACTTCGGTCGCACCGCCGACGCGGATGACGGCTACGCCGCCAGCCAACTTGGCCAAACGTTCTTGAAGCTTTTCGCGGTCGTAATCAGAGGTCGTCGTTTCGATCTGCTGACGGATCTGGGCGCAGCGCGCTTCGATATCCTTTTTCTTGCCAGCGCCATCGACGATGGTCGTGTTGTCCTTGTCGATGCGGACCTTTTTGGCCGAACCCAGCATGTCGAGCGTGACATTCTCAAGCTTGATGCCAAGGTCTTCCGAGATGACTTGGCCACCTGTCAGGATCGCCATGTCTTCGAGCATCGCCTTGCGACGATCGCCAAAGCCAGGGGCCTTGACAGCCGCGACCTTGAGGCCGCCGCGCAACTTGTTGACGACGAGCGTGGCCAAAGCCTCACCTTCGACTTCTTCCGCGACGATCAGGAGCGAACGGCCCGATTGGACGACCGCTTCCAAGACCGGCAGCAAGGGCTGCAAGCTGGAGAGCTTCTTTTCGTGATAGAGGATGTACGGATTTTCAAGTTCGCACACCATCTTGTCGGCGTTCGTGACGAAGTACGGCGAGAGATAGCCGCGATCGAACTGCATGCCTTCAACGACATCGAGTTCGGTTTCAAGGCTCTTGTTCTCTTCGATGCTGATCGGCGATTCAACGCCAACCTTTTCCATCGCCGTGGCGATCATGTCGCCGATTTCTTTGTCGCCGTTGGCCGAGATCGTGCCGATTTGCGCGATTTCCGTCTTGCCAGCGATTTTCTTGGAGCGGGCGGCGAGATCTTCGACGACCTTTTCGACGGCGGCATCAATGCCACGCTTGAGGTCCATCGGGTTCATCCCGGCGGCGACCGCCTTGATGCCTTCCTTGGCCATCGCGCGGGCGAGGACCGTGGCCGTTGTCGTGCCGTCACCGGCGCGGTCAACCGTCTTGCTCGCGACTTCGCGAACCATCTGGGCACCCATGTTTTCGAAAGCATTCGGGAGCTCAATTTCCTTGGCGACGGTTACGCCGTCCTTGGTGACGCGCGGAGCGCCATAGCTTTTTTGGATGACGACGTTGCGACCCTTCGGGCCGAGTGTGCAAGCGACGGCGTCGGCAAGCACGTTAACACCACGCATGATGCTGTCACGGGCCTGGAGGCCGAAATATAGTTCTTTAGCTGGCATTGGGTGAGTTCCTTTTAGCTGAAAGATTGTTTGATAGGCGAAGAAGAAATCAGGATTAAGGGGTCAGGGAAGAGGTCAGTTTTTCCCGACCCCTGAATCCCGATCCCTAACCCCTTATTTTTTGCAGGCGCACTTGCCCGAAGCGCAGCAGCTGCCTTCGAGAATGCCCATGATGTCGGATTCCTTCATGATCAAGAGATCTTCGCCCGCGATCTTGACTTCTGTGCCCGACCATTTGCCGAACAGAATGCGGTCACCGGCTTTCACGCCGAGTTCGATAATCTTGCCTTGCTCATCGCGCGCGCCCGGGCCGACGGCGACGATTTCGCCTTCTTGCGGCTTTTCCTTGGCGGTATCGGGGATGATAATGCCGCCGGCGGTTTTGGCTTCGCTCTCAAGGCGACGCACCACCACGCGGTCATGCAAAGGACGAAATTTCATCTTTTTAGCTCCCTTTGGTTAGCCAGAGCGTTGCTCCGGTTGTTTTTTCAAGCATCGAGCAAGCCTTTTGTTTAAAAACAAACACTTACTCAGCGACGCACCGGAAGATTAGCACTCTCGGCGGTCGAGTGCTAGTCATGTGGGGGCTCAAAGGCGGGCTTTCAAGCCGTCAGTCAACGATTTTTGTGTATAAAAAGAACAAAGGGCGACGTCATCGCGTCAAAAGCCCAGAGGAATAAGGGGAAGGCCCCGCCTCGGCCGGTGGCATGCTCTCCTCCGCGACCTGCAAGTAAGCAGGTGGGCGCCATATATCCAAAGCCACGGCTCTGGTCAGGGACGGCTCCCTAGAGGTTCATTATCGGCCCCGGGGATTATACAGCCTGTCGTGCCGCGCAGAAACCTTCCGACACGCATTATACGCCGAGTGAACCCTAAAAGGGAGTCACATTTTTTAGGGCCCTGATCCTGTGGGGCCTTTGTTGACGCATGTATGGAAAAAGGCGTTATTCGCCAATTTGCTGGGCGATACCGATGACGCGTTGCCGCAAATGATCAACGGCGGCGACCATCAAATCTTCATCGGCTTTGCGCGCTTCTTTAAGAGCCTTCCGCGTTTCGACAAGCTCATCGGCTAAAAGCAAACACGTCAGCATGAAAAGCCGCGTTTCCGAAGCGCTGGGGCTGCCTGAGGCAATCGATGTCAGCTTGTTGTCAACAAGCTTGACGATATCGGCCAGCTTCTTTTCATCACCGACGTCGCAGCCGACGATATATTCATAGCCATGAATCGTAACGGCCATGCGGGCCATCGCAGGCTTGGCTGTTTGTTTCTCGACGGGCGTTGTCTTCGGATTGGGCGAAGCTGGGGTTTTGACCATTTAGAAAGCTCCCTAATTCTTCACAATTTTTTCGACATGCTCGATCGTCTGGTCGAGCCGCAGAGCTGTTTTTTGTGCGATAGCCATAAGGCTCGCTTCACGGGCGCGCGCTTGTTTAAGCAATTCGGCTTGCTTTTTTTGATTTTGGCGACGCTGCACCACGTCAAGACCGACGCGGTCTTCAAGATCTGAAATCGTCTCGTCAAGGCGCTCAAGCGCTGCTTTTAAACGTTCCATCAGAAAACCCTCTTCGAATCGTCACGCATCCGTTTCAAAAAAATAGAATAGGCTGCGCGAAGCCATCCGTCAATTGCGCGCCGCAGCATCGCGTGAAGTTTAACAAGTTGCGCCTAAAGGGTTTTTGGGGCATTTTGGCGGAGGCTTTTCTTTGCCTTCCTTTCCTTTTTGCGTGAGGTCTTTTCCATGCCGATCCATGCCGCCGACGCTCTTCACAAACCTATGGCTAATGCGATTCGCGCGTTGGCAATGGACGCCGTTCAGAAAGCCAATTCGGGCCATCCGGGCATGCCAATGGGCATGGCGGACGTGGCGACGGTTTTGTTTCGTCATTTTATGCGTTTTGACGCGAGCGCTCCCACATGGCCGGATCGCGACCGCTTTATTTTGTCGGCGGGTCACGGCTCGATGTTGCTTTATGCGCTGGGCTATTTGACGGGCTACAAACGCATGACGATGGACGAGATTAAATCGTTTCGTCAGCTGGGCAGCTTGACGCCGGGCCATCCCGAATACGATCCCGATCTTGGCATCGAAATGACAACGGGCCCCTTGGGGCAAGGCCTTTCGACCAGCGTTGGTTTTGCGCTCGCTGAACGCATGATGAATGCGCGCTTTGGCGATTCGTTGGTCGATCATCGCACCTTTGTCATCGCCTCAGATGGCGACATGATGGAAGGCATCACGCACGAAGCGTGTTCGCTGGCGGGGCATTGGAAGCTTGGGCGTTTGGTCGTTTTCTATGACGACAATAAAATCTCAATCGACGGCGCGACGGATCTTTCTTTCTCGGAAAATGTGCCCGCGCGTTTCGAAGCTTACGGCTGGCATGTGCAAAAAATCGATGGGCACGATCCCGCTGCGATTGCCGCCGCGACCGAAGCCGCTTTGGCCGTCACGGACAAGCCGTCGCTGATCGCCTGCCGCACCATCATTGGTTATGGCGCGCCGCATAAGCAAGGCACGTCAGGTTGCCACGGTTCGCCGCTCGGCCCTGAGGAAATCGAAGCCGCGCGCAAAGAGCTTGGCTGGACATCGCCTGCTTTCGAAATTCCGGCGGATCTTTTGCAAGCGTGGCGCTCCGTCGGTGCGAAAAGCGTGGGGCTTGTCGCCGCGTGGGAACAGCGTCTCGATAAAGACGCCGCGCGCGCCGAGTTCGAACGCGTGATGAGCAAGACTTTGCCGGCTGATCTCGATGAAGCTTTCTCGGCCTTTAAGAAAAAAACAGCGGAAGAAAAACCAAAGGTCGCCACGCGGCAATCGTCGGGCGCCGTTTTGGCGGCGATTAAACCCGTGATGCCGGAATTGATTGGCGGCAGCGCCGACCTGACGCCGTCGAACAACACACAGGTTAAGGGCGAGACGGACATTCTACCTCCGAGCTACAAGGGAACGTATATCCGTTACGGTGTGCGCGAGCATGGCATGTCCGCCATCATGAATGGCCTTGCGCTGCATGGCGGTTTGGTTCCGTTCGCCGGAACGTTCTTGCAATTTGCGGATTACAGCCGCCCGGCCATTCGCTTGGCCGCGTTGATGGGCGTGCGTGTTGTTTTCGTCATGACGCATGACAGCATCGGTCTTGGCGAAGATGGGCCAACGCATCAGCCTGTCGAGCATTTGGGCGCGCTCCGCGCCATTCCGAACTTGCTCGTTTTCCGTCCGTGCGACGGCATCGAAACGGCGGAATGCTGGGAGCTCGCGCTTAAGAGCACGACCGCGCCAAGCTTGATGGCGCTTTCGCGTCAGAGCTTGCCGACGTTGCGCGAAGCGGGCGCGTTTAATCAATCGGCGCATGGCGGCTATGTTCTGGCCGAGGCGGAAGGCGACCGTGCGGTGACGTTGATCGCGACAGGCTCCGAAGTTTCGATCGCCATGCAGGCGCGCGATTTACTGAAGGCCAAGGGCCTTGCGGCGGCTGTTGTTTCCATGCCGTGCACGCGGTTGTTCGATAAGCAGGACGAGTCGTATAAAAAACGCGTTCTTGGTTCTGCACCGCGCATTGCCATTGAAGCCGGTCTTTCAACGGGGTGGTTCCGCTATATTGGTGAAGGCGGCGCCTTTATCGGCATGCGCGATTTCGGCGCTTCGGCTCCGGCGGAGTTCCTCTATAAGCATTTTGGCATCACACCCGAAGCGATTGCTGAGGCAGCCACGAAGCTTGCGCAATAACGATACGGAAAAAGGAGAGCCCTATGACGACACGCGTTGCAATTAACGGTTTTGGCCGCATTGGCCGCTTGGTTTTGCGGGCCGCTTTGGAATCGGGACGTTCGGATATTGAGTTTGTCGCGCTCAACGATCTGGCTGATGCCGCAACCAACGCGCATTTGCTTAAGTACGATTCCGTTCATGGCCGTTTTGCTGGCGACGTTGCGACAGATGGCAACGATTTGATCGTGAACGGCCATCGCATCAAGGGGCTTCAAGGTCCCGATCCGGCCAAGCTCGGCTGGGGCGATTTGGGCGTCGATGTCGTAATGGAATGTTCAGGCCGTTTTACGAAACGCGCCGATGCGGCCAAGCATCTTGAAGCAGGAGCCAAGAAAGTTTTGATTTCTGCCCCTGCGACAGATGAAGATTTAACAGTCGTTTATGGCGTCAATCACGACAAGCTGACGGCGGCACATCAAATCGTTTCCAACGCTTCGTGCACGACAAACTGCCTTGCGCCTGTTGCTTATGTGCTCGATCAGAAAATCGGCATTTCGCACGGCTTTATGACGACGATCCATTCCTATACGGGCGATCAGCGTATCGTCGATACCGCGCACAAAGATTTGCATCGTGCGCGCGCGGCGGCGCTCAGCATGATTCCGACTTCAACGGGTGCGGCTAAGGCTGTCGGCAAGGTTTTGCCGAACCTAAAGGGTAAATTGGATGGCACGGCGATCCGGGTGCCGACGCCAAATGTCTCCGTTGTCGATTTCAAGTTTGTAGCCAAGCGCCCGACCAGCGTTGAAGAAATTCAAACGGCCATCAAGGAAGCAGTTGCTGGTCCGTTGAAGGGCATTTTGGATTGCTATAGCGAGCCGCTCGTTTCGATCGATTTCAATCACGATTCGCATTCGTCCGTTTTCGCGCTGAACGAAACCAGAGTGATCGAAGGCACGTTTGTGCGCGTGCTGAGCTGGTACGATAACGAGTGGGGCTTTTCTTCGCGCATGAGCGACACCGCTGTCGCGATGATGAAGGCTTAATATTATTTTCCCTCAGACGCCGCTGCCTGCGTAGGGCCACCTGCGTGGGGCGGTTTTTACTAACGGGCATCGCCTTTCGTAATCGTCGTCATTCCGGGGCGTCCGCAGGACGAACCCGGAATCCCGTTTGTTTTTTTTATTTCCTCAATCGCCGGGTGCACGCGCAGGGCCACGTGCGTGACGTTAGCAAAAAGGCCCTGTTCGCTTACGCAAACAGGGCCTTTGTTTTTTGTCGGTTCCTTCGCAGAAACTTTACTTGAGAACCAGCTCAGGATCGACGGGCTTGCCTTCGCGCCGCGCTTCAAAGTGAAGCTGCGGCGAGCCGACGTCGCCTGTTGCGCCGATCGTGCCGATCATGTCGCCTGCGCGTACGGTTCCGTTTTTGGAAACCATCACGCGATCAAGGTGCGCATAAGCCGTCACCCAATTACCGGGATGCCGGATTAAAACCAGATTGCCAAAGCCCTTCATCTCATCGCCGACATAGACGATGGTTCCGGCGGCTGAGGCTTTGACGGGCGAGCCTTTGGGAGCGGCAATATTAATGCCGTCATTGTCGCGGCCGCTGCCCTTGGGGCCGAAAGCCGAGATAATCGTGCCGCGTACAGGCCACACGAAGGAGGGCGCACCGTCTGCCGAGGCTGCCTTGTCGTCGCTTGCTGTTGCGCCATGTTCTTCGGCCTGAATTTCAGCCTGCAAATCGCTGACAGCTGCCGCGTTGGTTGGCGTGGCGCTGGCGGGGGAGGCTTCTGGCGGCTGCGCAGTTGTGTCATCCGGCAAAGGCGCGCCATCCGGGCCCATCTTTTGCAGAACCATATGCGTCGTGACCGTCTTGTTCGATGCGGTCTGCACGGACGCGGTCTGCACGGACGCGGTCTGCTGAGACGCGGCTGCTGTTGGCTGCGGCGCATCAAGTGAGATAGACGTAACGCTATCGTTGCCAGAGCCAGACGTACCGATTTTCGGACCCATGCCGCCCTTGTCGATATATTCAAGCGGCGCGGCTTTCGGTGTCGGCGCCGTATCGCCATCGCGCGTCGGTAGGTAAAGCGATTGGCCCGGCTTGACGTGATAAGGCGGCTCCAGATTATTGACGACGATTAAATCGCGGAGGCGCACGTTGTTCTTTTGAGCGATGACATACAGGTTTTCGCCCGATTGCACCGTGATTTCTTGGCCGGGATAAAGGCCTTGCGATGACGGAAGGTCATAAGCCGGAGGCTTTGACATCGTGCAAGCCGAAAGCCAAAGGGCAGAAATCAACAAAAGAGGAAAAGCAGCGCGCTTCTTCATCATACTTTGACCGTCTCAATCTTCGTGAGGCCGCGCATATAGGGTTGCAAGACCGTGGGGATAGAAATGGAGCCGTCGTCGTTCTGATAATTTTCCATAACGGCGATGAGACAGCGACCGATGGCAAGGCCAGATCCGTTCAGCGTATGAACGAAGGTCGTGCCTTTTTCGCCAGCGGTGCGGCAGCGCGCGTTCATGCGGCGGGCTTGGAAATCGCCGCAGTTTGAGCAGCTCGAAATTTCGCGGAAAGTTTTTTGCCCCGGCAGCCACGCTTCAAGATCATAGGTTTTTTGTGCGCCAAAGCCCATGTCACCTGTGCAAAGCACGATGGTGCGGAAGGGAATCTCAAGTTTTTTAAGAACCGTCTCCGCGCATTGCGTCATGCGTTCGTGCTCGGCTTTGGATTCTTCCGGCGCGGCGATACTGACCAATTCGACTTTGTAAAATTGATGCTGGCGCAACATGCCGCGCGTATCTTTACCGGCTGAGCCAGCTTCCGCGCGGAAGCAAGGCGTGCGTGCCGTGACGCGGATCGGCAATTTTTCGCGCGCGAGGATTTGGCCGTTCACAAGATTCGTAAGCGGCACTTCCGCCGTTGGAATAAGCCACCAACGCGGCGTTTCTTCGGTTGCCGAAGACAACGGCCCCGGCATGACGCTGAATTGATCGTCGATGAACTTGGGCAATTGCGCTGTGCCGTACATGATATCGTCTTTGACGAAGAGCGGCGGCGACACTTCGGTATAGCCAAACTCGCCCGTGTGAAGGTCGAGCATGAAATTGCCGATGGCGCGCTCAAGCTGCGCCAAGTGGCCTTTGAGAATCGTAAAGCGCGTGCCGGACATGCGCACGGCTGTTTCGAAATCCATTTCGCCTAAGGCTTCGCCTAATTCAAAATGCTCTTTGATGACGGTCCGCTCACGCGGCGTGCTAAAACGGCGCAGCTCGACATTGTCATGTTCGTCCTTGCCATCGGGCACGTCTTCCGCCGGACGGTTGGGCAGGCTGGACAGAAGTGTGTCGAGCTTTTGCCCTAAATCTTTTTCTTTGGCTTCATAGGCAGCCAGATTTTCTTTGAGCGCGGCCACGTCTTGCATTAACACGTCGGCGTTTTCGCCTTTGCGCTTCATTTCGCCAACTTGGCGCGAAAGGTCGTTGCGGCGGGCCTGCGCTTCTTGCATCGCTGTCTGTGTCGCGCGGCGCTCGGTATCGAGTTTCAAAATTTCCGCAGAGGCCGGGGCCATGTTGCGGCGCGTCAAAGCCTTGTCGAAAGCGGCAGGGTCTTCGCGAATAAGCTTGATGTCATGCATTGTAAGAAGCCTTAACGATAAGTTTGCGGCCCTCAACATAACCAAACAGGGGCCGCACGTCCACGCTGTTTGTCTCTTTTTCACATAGCTCCGCCATCCTTAAGAAGGCGTTAACTACCTGTTAACCTTTGGATTCTGGCTTACTTGGGTCCGCCGCTGACACCGCTGGGGGCGCTCGCGCTTGGGGCAAAGCTGCTTCCACCGCCGTAACCGGGCCGCGAAGCTTGAGCCTGCGGGGCATAAGCGACTTTGTAAGACGGCGCCATGCGCGGGCCGTTTAAAACAGCATAGGCATTCGCCGGACGAGACAGGCCGCGAGCCGGACGGGATGCCGTCGGGCGCGGCATCAACACATTGAGAAGGGCAAGCTGGGCTGCTGTTTTGACGAGGCGCGGGCCTTGGGGCTGCGGCTTTGGCGCTTGTTTCTGTTGGAGCGCTTGCTGTTTTTTCTGTTCGTCCCGCTCGTCCAAAAGACGTTTGATGCGCCGTTCAAGCGCGTTTATTTCGTTTTGGTTGGCGATTTGTTTGCCTTCCAAATTGGCAATTTCTTGATGAAGCGTTGCCGCGCGGCCGGGCAACCTTGTGAAGCGAGCCGTAAGCAACTGAGCCAAAAGCTCTTCTTTTTTCTGGCGTTGGAGGCTCGAAAGCGTGTGAAGATTCAAATGGTTTGCCGTCAATTCAGCCAGTTCCGGCGGCAAAGGTTGCTCGCTGCGGGCTTTGGCGACGACGGCATTTGGCTCTGATTTTGTGGCCATTTGAAAATCTCCTTCATGCGACGAAGGCTAAAACAACAAACTTATTCTATGACTTCGCTGGATTCGAGTCCACGCCGTTTTTTCTTTTCAACTGCTTTGGCCCCGATGATAGAAATTTCATAAAGTACCAGCATCGGGATGGCGAGCGCACATTGGCTAAAAACATCGGGCGGCGTCAGAATGGCGGCGGCGACAAAAATCAGGACAATGGCTAACCTTCTCATTTTGATCAGTTTTTGCGACGTCACAAGCCCGGCGCGCGCCAATAAGATCAGCAGAACGGGCATTTGAAAAGCAAGGCCAAAGGCAAAAATCAGCGTCATGGCGATGGAGAGATATTCGCTGACGCGGGCTTCCAGCTGGATGGGCAGGCCGCCGTTACGCGCGGGCTCTTCAAAGCTCAGGAAAAAATGCCAGGCCGCCGGGAACACAAGATAATAGGCCAAGGCCGCTCCGGCGATGAATAAAACAGGCGTCGCGATCAAAAAGGGGAAAAACGCGCGTTTTTCTTGGCGGTACAGGCCCGGCGCGGCAAAGAGCCACATTTGCGTAGCGATAAACGGAAACGAAAGCAAAAGGCCGCCCCAAAAAGCGAGCTTAAGATACGTCATAAACGCTTCGGTGAGGCCCGTGTAAATCAAACGGCGGCCTTCGCCCTGTGTCGCTTCGGCCAAAGGGCGCACGAGAAAGGCGTAAATGTCCGGCGCAAAGCCATAGCAGAGAGCAAAGCCAACCATCAGCGCGGCAAACGAATAGATCACGCGTTTTTTAAAGGCGAGCAAATGCATCAAAAGCGGCGCGGCGGCGGGCTCGATCTTTGCGGCCGGAGCTTCCGGCGTTTCGTTATTGGCTTTCGTCATCGTCTTCGGCCTCTTCGCCTTCTTCGCTGCCGTCGGGGAGGGGCGCTTTTTCTATCAGAGCCTGTGGGACGGGAGGCGGAACCTCGTCTTTTGAAGCTGGTTTTTCTTGGTTTCTCTTGGCTTTTTCGAGCGCTTCGGCTTCTTGCGCCATGCGTTCAAGATCGCCCTCAAGCGCAAGGAAAAGGCGTCGCGCTTTGCCTGTCCAAACGCCAAGCGTGTGCATGATGCGCGGCAAATCCTCGGGCCCCACAACCACAAGCGCGACAACGCAAATCACAATAAGTTCGGGCCAACCGATGTCAAACATGGCTGCTTAATCTTGCGGTTTGGTGTCGTCTTTGTCCGAAGGCGGGGTCTCGCCGTTGAGCCCGGCTTTAAAGTTGCGAATGCCCTTGCCCAGATCGCCCATGACGGACGGCAGACGGCCTGCGCCGAACACAATCAGCACGACAACCAGAACGACAAGCAAATGCCAAAAACTAAATCCCATAGGGGTCTCCTTGTGTGAAGCTGGCCCTAAGCTTAGCAAATGTGCAGGCAGGGGACAAAGAAGGTTTTTCGTTAAGCGGTTTGTTTTGCTAAGCTGGTGGTATGGGAAAACCCAAACTTCATCTGATTGGCGGCCCGACGGCATCGGGAAAAACGGCTCTGGCGCTTGAAATGGCGGCGCAAGGCGAGGCCGTGATCGTCAACGCCGATGCGATGCAGGTTTATGCGTCTGTCCCTCTTTTAAGTGCGCAACCCACCGCCGAAGAAAAAGCCCGTTGCCCGCATGCGCTTTTCGAAGTTTTTGCGCCAACCGAAAAATCGTCGGCGGGGCGATGGCTGGATTTGGCGCAGGCTGTTTTGAAAAAAGCGCTCGATAACGGTGTGATGCCGATCGTTGTCGGCGGAACGGGGCTTTATTTCCGCGCGCTTTTGGGCGGACTTAGCGCCATGCCGGACGTTCCTGTTGCCGCGCACGAAGACGCCGTTGCGCGTTATGACGCGCAGGGACATGCCGCTTTTCGCGCAGCGCTGGTTTTGTGCGATCCGGTGGCGGCAGAGCGGATTAAGCCGAACGACAGACAGCGCCTTATTCGCGCCTATGAAATTGTAATGGCGACGGGGCGGACGCTGGATGATTGGCAAAAGGAAAAACCGGCTATTGCCTTTGACGTGCGTGCGACTTTTGAAATGGAAGAGCATCTTTTATTGCCCGCGCGCGAAGCGCTTTATGCGGCTTGCGATGCGCGGTTTTTGAAAATGATGGAAGCGGGCGCTTTGGCGGAAGTTCGTGCGCTTATGGAACAAAAGATTGATCCTTCTTTTCCGGCTATGAAAATCTTGGGCGTGCCAGAGCTGGCGGCGCATCTCCGTGGGGAGTTTTCTTTGGATGAAGCGGTGGCCTTGGCGCAGCAGCACACGCGTAATTACGCCAAGCGTCAGGTGACGTGGTTTAAAAACCAAGGCTTTTATCAAAACTAATGTCACCGAACTATGATCGGCGGTATGGGCCTAACTTCCTTTGTCAGGTTGCGCTCGCAATGACGCTGTTTATTGCGGCACATGTGGGCTGTTGGTTCAGTTCTTGACAGAGAGATCAAACGTTTTACCTTAATCCCCAGTCCCCAGTCCCCAGTCCCCAGTCCCCAGTCCCGGTTTTTCCATGCCTCTTCCTTTTCTCAAAATGCACGGCCTCGGCAATGATTTTGTCATCATCGATGGCCGTCAAAAAATGTTCGTGCCCGATGAATCTTTGTGTCTTCGGATCGCGGACAGGCATCGCGGCGTTGGCTACGATCAGCTGATTGTTCTTGGCCCGCCGGAAGCGTCCGAGGCTGATTTCTTTATGCATATGTATAATGCCGATGGCTCAAAGGCAGGGGCTTGCGGCAATGCGACGCGTTGCGTGGCGCGGCTTTTTTTTGAGGAAACGGGGCGAAGCGAAGGTGTGGTGCAGACGGTATCCGGCTTGTTGAAGGTCTGGCGGGAAGAGGGCGATTTGATCGCCGTTGATTTCGGCCTACCACGATTGGCGTGGAAAGAGATCCCTCTCGCCTGTTCGCTGCCGACGGATAATGTGACGTTTGATGGGCTGCCTGTGCCGCCTGCTTGCTGCGTCAATATGGGCAATCCGCACGCGGTCTTTTTTGTGCCGGATGTTGAAGCGATTGCTCTTGAAGAAATTGGCCCAAAGATTGAGCACCATCCCCTGTTCCCGGAACGCACGAATGTTGAGTTCGCGCAGATTCTAAGCCCCACCGCGATCCGCATGCGCGTATGGGAGCGCGGCACAGGCATTACGCAAGCCTGTGGTTCGGGCTCGTGCGCAACTTTGGTGGCGGCGGTGCGGCGAGGCCTTTCCGCGCGGCAGGCGGCGATCCATTTGGATGGGGGGCTGCTTAAGGTCACTTGGCGTGAGGCAGATAAGCATGTTATCCTCACGGGGCCAACCGCGTTGAGTTTTAAAGGAGAGCTTTCCGATGAGCTTCTTGCAGGCTAAAGCCAATCAACTTGTTGATTTTATTAAATCAATTCCGCAGACCTTCTATTCCATTCCGTTTTACAAACGCTTGGTGAAGGACGGAAACGGTATTGGCTTGCGCTATCTGTTTGTTGTGGCCCTTCTGATTTTTGGCCAATCTTTCATAGTTCTTTCAAATACTTATGGAACATTCTGGACGGAAAAAGAAGCCATTTTCCAAGCCCTGCCAGAAGTTACGGTTGATCACGGCAAGCTTTCGATCAAAGGGCAGGATCCCTTGGCTTTGACGTTCCTTGAGGGCCAAAAAGAAGGCCCTTTGCGCATCATCTTCGATACGGCGCAGGATAGCAGCAATCAAGAACGCATCAGCAAGAAGATGGACGATGAGAAGATCTTCGTGCTGGTGACAAAGGACAAGATTTTCCTTTATGATCAGTCTGTTGCGCGGGTTGAAGTCTCGGATGTGGCGAGCATGAAAGACACGACGATCACGCACGAAGATTGGGTGCGGGCGGGGCGGCTTTTCAGCTATTCCATCATGCCATCGGTTCTTGTGAGCGCTTTTGTTGTCGTGTGGTTCAGCCAGCTTTTCTGGGCCTTTGCGGGTGGCGTCCTCATTTTGGTTTTTGCCCCGCTTTTCAAGGTTAAGCTTGTGTTTAAGGGCGCGATGCGTCTGGCTTCGGCGGCGCGGATTCCGGGCGCGGCCTTTTTGCTGGTCTTGCCGCCGCATCCCCTACAATCGGTGATGCTTATCCTTTTCTGGCTTGGCTTTATCGCTTTTGGCCTTCTTGCCGTTCGCAAAGAAGTAAAAGAATCGGCGTAGGGTTGGCTTTTGGAGAAAAAAGGCCTAATCTTCCCGCCGTGTAGCGAACGTCTGAAATGGGGTTGGCTCGCTTTTTGTCCCTTGATTGTTTGTTTTTGCCATGTCGTCTAAACGCCGCCGTCCTTCGTCCCGCACCATTGAGCCCATGTCTCAACAGCAACCGTCTTTTGCTCCCTCTGTCACGCCTCCCGTTCAGGTGAGCGAACAGGTAAGCGCGACGCAGGCTACTAGTGCAGCGCAAGGCGAGGCGGCACCGCAGTTTGCCTCTGTCACGCCGCCAGCGGCGCGTGGACGTGGTGCGTCAAGCAATGTGGCGCATGAAAAAGACCGGATTGGCGATATCTTGCGGCGCGTGCGTGAGCACCGTGGCGAAGATATTGAAATGATTTCAGATATTTTGCGCATTCGCCCCAGCTTTCTCACCGCGCTTGAAAACAGCCGCTATAACGAAATTCCTGCCGATACTTATGTGATTGGCTTTTTGCGCACTTATGCCAGCTATCTGGGGCTTGATGGCAAGGGCGCGATTGAACAATATCGTCGCGAGATGGCCGGGCGTCGTCGCCCGCCGCAGCTTTCGATGCCGCAGCCGATGTCCGAGGGTCGTATTCCAACCGCCGCCATTTTGGTCGTGGCGACCTTGGCCTGCTTGATTATCTATGGGCTTTGGTACGGGCTTTCGACGCCGGATCGCTCGGTTGTGGCGCAGCCAGTGTTCCTGCCTGACACCAAGGCCGAAGAAACAAAAACGTCAAGCCCCGGCAGCGAGGCTTTGGCCGCAACGCCTGCGGGCGATTTGCTTTTGCAAACGACGACGGGCGCAACCGCTGCGATTTCCAATTTGGAAGAAACGAAAAAAGACGAAGCCGCGCAAGCGGCCGACAAGCTGAACGCTCCGGCGGAAAGGGCTAAGCCTGATACGACGCCCCCCGACGCTGCGGCTAAACCGCAGGCGCCACCACAGCCGACGGCGGCCCCGGCTCCTGCCGCGCAGGCAGCTCCTGCGCCGGAGGCACCAGCGGCGCAGGCCGAAGCTGTTAAAGTTAAATACGGTTCGGCCAAAGCTCGCTTGGTTATTAAGGCTGAAAAAGACAGCTGGGTTATGGTGACGGATTCCAAAGGCGTTTCGCTTTTCGATAAAACGCTCAAACCGGGCGAAACCTATGGTGTGCCTGAGGGTAAAGATTTGCGTTTAACAACGGGCAATGCGGTGGGGCTTTCGATGACGCTTGATGGCGCGGCTTTGCCCCGGATGTCCAGCGGTGGCAAGGTGGTGCGCGGCTTGTCTTTGGCTTCGGATAAAATCAAGGATCGCATTACCGCGCTTAGTAGCGGCAAGGCCGTTGAAGGCGTGTCGGCGGCAAAGGACGAGGTGCCGACGCAAAGCACCGCGCCTGCTTCGGCAACGCCGGCGCCATCGCCTGCTGGTGCGGATGACGAAGAATCCGATTAAACTTTAAAAAAAGGCCAGCGTTCTGGCCTTTTTTTTGCCCTTTCAAAGGGCTATAAAATCCTTCTGCTTTGATAAAGGAGCTTTGGAAAGCCATGACCGAATCCGCCGTTTCATCCATTCGTCCGTATCGCCAGATTAAGCGTCGCGTGAGCCGCAAGATTATGGTTGGCAACGTTGCCGTTGGTGGCGACGCGCCGATTTCGGTGCAGTCCATGACCAACACGCTGACGACGGATGTGCAAGGCACAATTGAGCAAATCAAAAAGCTCGAAGCCGTCGGCGTGGACATTGTGCGGTGCTCGTGCCCCGATGAAGAATCTTCAGCGGCGCTCAAGCAAATCGTCAAGGCTGTGAATGTGCCAATCGTAGCCGACATCCATTTCCATTATAAACGTGGCATCGAGGCAGCCGAAGCGGGCGCGGCGTGTCTGCGCATCAATCCGGGCAATATCGGATCGAAAGAGCGCGTGGCCGAGGTTGTGCGCGCGGCCAAAGATCATGGTTGTTCGATGCGCATCGGCGTGAATGCCGGTTCGCTTGATCAGCATTTGCTTGAGAAATATGGCGAGCCGTGCCCCGAAGCGATGGTCGAAAGCGCGCTTGAACACGCGAAAATTTTGGAAGATCACGATTTCCGCGATTTTAAAATCAGCGTGAAAGCGTCGGACGTATTGCTGGCTGTGGCTGCCTATCGCGGTCTTGCGGCGGCGTGCGATTATCCGCTTCATGTCGGCGTGACCGAAGCGGGCGGCTTGCGCACCGGTACGGTGAAAAGCGCGATGGGCATGGGGTTGCTGCTGCATGAAGGTATCGGTGACACGATCCGCGTATCGCTTTCTGCCGAAGTCGAAGAAGAGGTCCGCGTCGGTTACGATATTCTGAAATCGCTGGGCTTGCGCTCGCGCGGGGTGACGATTGTTTCCTGTCCGACTTGCGCGCGGCGCGGCTATGACGTAATTAAAACCGTTGCGACGTTAGAAGAACGCTTGGCCCATATCACGACGCCGATGACGATCTCGATGCTGGGTTGCGTTGTGAACGGCCCGGGCGAAGCCGCGCATTCCGATATCGGCGTGACGGGCGGCGGCAAGGGTATGCATCAGGTTTATATTAAGGGCCATGCCGATCACCGCATTGCCGAAGCCGATCTTGTCGAACATATCGTTGAGCTTGCCGAGGCGCGCGCCAAGGAAATTGAAGCCGAAAAAGAAAAGAAAGACTAAGCACACATGACGGATAAAAAAGAACTGAACGCTTTGACTGTTGCTGTCATCGGCGGAGATCAGGCGGCAGAATTTTCGGCGGCTTTGGCCGAATGCTTGTGCGCAAACGGATACAGGGAATTGTTGCGGGAAGAGAAACCCGTGTTCAAGGTTGAGATTCCGGCTCCTGTTGCGCCGCCTTTGCCTGAGCCCCAAAAACCTTATCCCAAAATCGTGCGCCAAATGGGCCAGGAACGTGGACGCCCGCAGGGCCGCCGCCGTCCTTATACGTTTGGGTCGTAATATTTATGAGCCTTGCCGAAACTTACAGCCGCGTTCTTGAACGTTTCGAAGAGCTTCGGGCGCTTTTGGCGTCGCCCGGTCTTGCGACCGAGCAAATGACGAAATTGTCCAAGGAATATGCGGATATCGAACCTGCCGCCGAAGCTATTCTGGCTTTACGCCGTGCAGAGCGAGAGCAAGCCGACGCCGAAGCTTTGATGCAAGATCCCGAAATGAAGGCCGAGGCGGAAAAAGAATTTTACGCGCTCAAAGAGCAAATGCCGGCACTTGAAAAAGAAGTGCAGCGGCATTTGCTGCCCAAAGATATGGCGGATGAACGTAACGCGATTTTGGAAGTGCGTGCGGGCACAGGCGGCGATGAGGCCGCGCTTTTTGCAGCGACGTTATTCGATATGTACCGGCGTTATGCCGCTTTGCATGGCTGGCGTTTTGAGGTGATGAGCCTCTCCGAAAGCGATTTGGGCGGGCTTAAGGAAGGCATGGCGACCATTGCCGGACGCGGCGTTTTTGCGCGGCTTAAGTTTGAAAGCGGCGTGCACCGCGTGCAGCGTGTGCCGCAAACGGAAAGCCAAGGACGCGTCCATACTTCGGCGGCGACGGTGGCCGTGATGCCGGAAATGGAAGAGATCGATATCAAAATCGAAGATAAAGATCTTCGGATCGACGTGTACCGTTCGTCGGGCGCGGGCGGTCAGCACGTCAACAAAACAGAAAGCGCTGTGCGCATGACGCATTTGCCAACGGGCATTGTCGTCGCGATGCAGGATGAGCGTTCGCAAATCAAGAACCGCGCGAAGGCCATGAAGATCCTGCGCGCGCGCGTTTATGAAAAACAGCGCAGCGAGCGCGACAGCGCCTATGCCGCGCAACGCAAGGAGCAGGTAGGCTCCGGTGATCGTTCTGAGCGCATTCGCACCTATAATTTTCCGCAGTCGCGCGTGACGGATCACCGCATTAACCTTACGCTTTATAAAATCGACGAAATTATTGCCGGGACGGCGCTTGACGAAGTGATCGAGGCCCTCATTCAAAACGATGAAGCGGAAAAATTGGCGGCGTTGGCGGCAAATACCTAAGGTTTTAACTATAAGAAGTGAAGGTCGCGCGTGCCAAGTGGCTTGCCGCTTTTTTCGGAAAGCTTTAAGTTTTATAAAAAGGCGTTCTTTTATCGTGAGGATTTTGATGTCTGCTTTTTCCGCTGTTGCCGCGAGCAACAATCAGCTTGAGAAACTTGAGCACAGAATAGGAAAAGCTCACGCAGATATCCTTGTAGATTCGGCTTATGCCATTTTCGGGTTTACTTTGACCTATGCGGGGGTGAATGCCGCGGCTGTTCTCATCGAAAAAATGGGTTTTGCTTTTCCGCAGAGCGTCATTTTTCCGTTGCTTACGGCTTATGCTTCCCTACAGGTTGCCGATTATTATACCAAAACGAAAGCTTATCTTGGAACGCTGCGTCGGTTGGGCGCTGCGCGTAAAAGAGTTCTCGCGAAAGAACCTGCTTTTCGCTAACGTGGGCTATGCCTCTTTCCTCCCTTCTTCACAGAACCGAAACGCGTTTGCGTGCGGCGGGCGTCGATAACCCGGCGCTTGATGCGCGGCTTCTTGTCGCGCACGCGCTTCAGATTGAGCGTGTCGATCTTTTGACCCAAAGCGCACGCGAACTCAGCGAAACGGAACAAGTGTCGATCGAAAAGCTTATCGCGCGCCGCGAAGCGCGCGAGCCTGTGGGGCGCATTCTGGGACAGCGCGAGTTTTGGGGGCTGCCTTTCAGTTTGAACGAAGCGACGTTGGAGCCTCGCCCCGATAGCGAAACGCTGATCGAAGTGGCTCTAAAACTTCAGCTCAAAGGCTTTACGGTAAAAACCCCTCCCCTGACCCCTCCCTCAAGGGGAGGGGATAAGGCGAGCTTTCGTATCCTCGATCTGGGGACGGGAACGGGCTGTTTGCTTTTGTCTCTTTTGCACGAAGCGCCGGAAGCGCAGGGGACGGGTGTCGATCTTTCGCCGCGAGCTTGTGCGCAGGCCAAAGCGAATGCCGAGCAACTCGGTTTGGCGTCGCGGGCGACCTTTCACGTCGGCTCGTGGTTTGACGGGATCAACGGGCCCTTCGATCTGATCGTCAGCAATCCGCCTTATATTCCACAACGCGATCTCGAAGTTTTGCAACCGGAAGTGCGGTTGTTCGATCCGGTTGCGGCGCTTGATGGCGGCGCGGATGGGCTTGAGCCTTATCGGTTCCTTATCCCGCAGCTTCCGTCCTATCTTTCACCTCAAGGCGTGGCCTTGTTCGAAGTTGGGCAAGGGCAGGCTGAGGCTGTGGCGGTTTTGATGGCGCAAGCCGGGTTTGAAAACGTGCAAACGCACCGCGATTTGGGCGGTATTTCGCGTTGCGTTTCCGGTTTTTTACGGCGTTAACGATACTTTTCGCTTTCATACGCTTTGCCTTTTTAGGTATCGTTATGGGATCGAACGGGAAGGAAAAGCTGCCTTATGGCTTCGTTTCATTTAGAAGATTTGTCCTTTGACCTTTGTTGGCAACCCGCGAAGGCCATCTATCCTTCGGGTGTGACGGAACTGTCGTCATCGCTTATATTAACCGTCGAAAATCGCTCGCACGAAACGCTCAAATGGCTCGAAGTCGGCGTCACGCGGTTTCCTTGGCTTTTTTCGGCGATTCTGCCAACCGATGCGCCAAAGGCGATTAGTGTGCTGGCGGGAAATCAGGACGGCGAATATAGTTCCGCTTATTATCCGATGAGCGTTCTGTTCCATCAAGTAAAGCCAGGGACGAAGCAAACGGATCTTGTCTATACGATGAACGGTGAAATGGACGATCACCATTATTATTGGTTGGGGCCGACCCATCTTTCTGGGGTGCTCGCTTCCGGGCAGCCTTTTCCGACATCGCGGTTTCTTGCCGATGAGAATCTTGGCGGCATCGAGGGAGAGATCCGGCTTTCGCAACCGATGCGGTTCGATCCCAAACACCCGGATCTTTATACGCTGCAGGCGCTGCCGTTACAGGAAACGTTGGGATGAAAAGGCCTTCTGACAAATATTTCAACCCGTCACGGCTCAGGTTTCATATGGCTTGGGAGCCGATACCGCCGGAGCTTGAAGCCTCTGGCGACGAAAAGGCGGTTGGGCTTTTCCTTTATATTGGTAATGTCACGAATCTTGCGTTTGAATCGTTGGAAGTATCCTTTGCGCGCCTTCCAAACGTTTATTCCATGCAAATGGGGTTGACGCCTTACTTGTCGTGGTTTCCGTCCGCGCTTTTTGCTCAGAGCAAAGATGTCGCCCCGCGCGCACCGTATGCAGCCGAGCAGGAACGGCTTGCGCATTCTTTACCTGTTTATGAGCGCACGCTTTTTGAAGATCTTGGCCCGTTTCAAGTGCACAAGCAGCTTTTAACGCCAGCGGATTGGGATGTGCCTTATTCCTTTTGGATTGCGCCGGTGCGTGTTCGCGGCATCACGAGGGATCAAGAGGTTTTCTCGTTTGGCGAGTCCGGCGAATATATGGATGTTTCGGCCGAGGGGCGGGTTCGGCAGATGAACGTGCTTCCTCCTAAGAACAGGGGTTACACCAATCTTTTCGTTTTGGAGCCGTTGCGGAATGATCCTTGCTATCTCATGGGATCCGCGCCACAAAGAGAACCATGACGCAAACAGCACAGCTTTGGGCCGATTTAGCTTGGCAGGTCGAAGCCGGAGCCGATGAGGCTTTGGCCGAAAGCCCCGGGCTTGCTGATTGGACGGGGGCTTCGATGGCCCCGGTGGTTCGCCCTGTTGAGGCACGCGCCACAATTCCGGCGACGCCCCGGGAGGCTCCGGCGAAAAAGCCAGCTTTTGTTCGTCCTTTAGTCCAAAATCAGGCCTCAACGCTGCCGTCTGCGCCGCCTGTTCAAGCTTCGTCGATTGCCGAGCTTCGCGCCTTTCTCGATACGTTCGATGGCTGCGGGCTCAAGCATACGGCCATGAACACGGTTTTTGCCGATGGTAACCCCGAAGCTTCCGTCATGATTGTCGGCGAAGCCCCCGGCGAAGACGAAGACCGGCAGGGTCGTCCCTTTGTCGGCGTCAGCGGCCAGCTTTTAGACCGGATGCTCGCGGGGATCGGCCTCGACAGAACGAGCGTCTATATAAGTAACATCCTTTTTTGGCGACCGCCCGGCAACCGTTCGCCGACCGATGCGGAAATTGCCGCGTGCTTGCCGTTCGCTGAGCGTCATATCGCGCTGGTCAAACCAAAGGTTCTTATTCTCTTAGGTGGTGTGGCGGCGAAAAGTTTGCTGCGTACACAGACTGGCATCATGCGGCTCAGGGGAAGATGGACTGATTTCGTCCCGCATGGAGCGCCCTCTGGCTTCGCACCGCTTCGTTGTTTGCCCACCTTGCACCCGGCCTATTTGCTCCGGCAGCCTGCCGCAAAAAGGCAGGCCTGGGCCGATATGCTCCTTATTAAGCAAGAATTGTTAAAGGCTAACTGACTGATTTTCATAGAGTAAATATTTTTGTGCCAGAACAAAATTCTTTCGGCTTGCCTATTTTTGAATAAGCCGTTAGTACGGCCATCAAATGACAATGCCTAGGACTATAGGCTGGGGCGTTGCCGCAGGTGCTCAATTAGCTCTTGCTGCCTTAATAAGTATAACCCTCGCCACGAATACTAAAACAGAACTAAACTATACTTCATCTTCTCAGAAGATGCGGGCGTTTGTTGCTGCGCCTTCAAAAGAAGATATGGCTGCGGAAGAAGAAGCGAAACGCCTCAACAAGGCGATGAACGCTTTGACGCCGCGGGATGCCGCTCTGTACCGTACGATCTTCGAAGCTCAAAAAAGCGGCGATTTCACAAAGGCCGATCGCTTTCTCCTTAGGGTCGTCGATAAAAGGCTTGTCGGTTCGGTGATGGCCGATCGTTTTGAGCGCATTGGCGCGACGGGCGATCAGCTTGTGGCGTGGCTCAAAGTTTTCGCTGCGCAGCCGGAAGCGCCAGCTCTTTATACCAAGGCCCTGCGCGCGGGCGTGAAGCGTCCGCCCCAACCGATTGCCGCCGAACCGTGGAGCGCGGGCAGCGATAAAGATCAAACAGCTGATTTTACACCTGAATTAACGGTCGAGAGCACCGCGCCTCATTCCGAGGCCAAAAAGGTCGCGCTTAAGATCCAGCGCGCTTTGCACAAAGCGGACCCGACGGCGGCGCGTGACGCTTTGATCGCCGCGCAAAAAGAAGAACAGCTTGTCGGCACGTTTGCGGCCGATGCCGAGGCGGTTATTGCGGAATCCTTCTTCCGTTCCGGCGAACGGCAGCAGGCCTCGTCGCTTGCTTCGGCGGCGGCGGCGGCGAACCAGCCCTTGGGGCTTTGGGTCCGTGGCCTGATCGCGTGGGAGCAGGAAGATTACGCGACGGCGCGTTCCATGTTCGTTCGCTTGGCCAATCATCCGGCCGTTGCGGGTACGAACAGGGCGGCGGCGGCCTTTTGGGCTTACCGTGCCGAAGATCGCATGGGCAACCCGGAAGAGGCGCAGGCCTTCTTGCACGAAGCGGCGGGTATGCCGCGCAGTTTTTATGGGTTGCTTGCGACCCAGCTTTTGGGCCGTAGCCCGAGCGTCGGCCTGAGCGAGGCCACGACCCCGACTTGGGGCCCTCAATATCAACCCTTGCTGGCGGGGACGCCTGCTGGGTGGCGGGCTTTGGCTTTGATTCAAGTCGGCGAGTTTGGCCGGGCTGAGGCCGAGCTGCAGCGGCTCAATCCGCTTGGCAGCCGCGCGCGCCAACGGGCTATGCTGGCTTTGGCTAATTTCGTGCCGATGCCCTCGCTGGCTTTACGGCTTTCCAGCCTTTCGCCGGTGGCTGATTTCGATCCGGTCGCTTATCCGCTTTTGCCGTGGAAACCTTCGGGCGGCTATGTCGTCGATCGCGCGTTGTTGTTCGCTTTGGCGCGGCATGAATCGCTTTTCGATCCGACGGCGGTCAGTACGCGCGGCGCGCGCGGCTTGATGCAAATTATGCCCGCGACGGCTAACGATATGTTGGCGGCCGATGCGCAATTGGTGGGCGTGGATGACGATCAAAAGCTGATCGACCCGGCCTTCAATATGACGTTGGGACAAAAATACGTTCAGAATCTTTCCGCGCAGCCATGGATTGGCAACAACCTGATGCTTTTGCTGGCCGCCTATAATTGCGGGCCAACCAAAACGATGGGCTGGGTGAAGGGCCGTGAAAGCGTCGATCCGCTTTTATTCCTTGAGAGCATTCCCGTGCGCGAAACGCGCAACTACATCACGCGCGTTCTGCCGCATTACTGGGCGTATCGCGTGCGGCTTGGTCGTCCGACAACCGCTTTGCGCGATTTGGCCGAAGGCCATTGGCCCAAGCCATCTCTGAACGAGAAGCCTGCCGTGCGCCTCGCGCAAGCCGATAATTAATTAGCGGTTCTTTTCCAGAATTTCGTTGGCGAGCTTTTTGCCCAATTCGACGCCGAACTGGTCAAACGAGTTGATGCCCCACAAGATTCCTTGGCAGAAAACCTTGTGCTCATAAAAAGCCAACAACATTCCTAAATGATACGGATCAAGCGCGTCGAGCCATAGCGTCGTCGAAGGCTTGTTGCCCGGATTGACGCGCGCCGGATCGTCTGGATGACGGCCCGCTTGCAAAGCTTCGGCTTGCGCTTGCATATGGGCCAAAAGAACAGCGTGATTTTCAGGCGCATTCATATCGTCCGTGCGAATGCCGATGAAATCGACCGGAATAACGCTTGTCCCCTGATGCAGCCATTGATGGAAACTATGCTGGCCGACGCTGCCGCATTCGCCAAAAACGATGGGGCCCGTTTCGTAATCGACGCCTTCGCCTTCGCGCGTGACGGACTTGCCGTTGCTCTCCATATCAAGTTGCTGCAAAAAGCGCGGCAAGTTGCGCAACCTTTCGCTGTACGGCAAAACGGCGAGCGCCGCTGCGCCACGGAAATTGCGATACCAAATGCCGTTTAACGCCGCCAAAACCGGCATGTTGCGCGCCAGCGGTGCGGTGCGGAAATGCGCATCCATCGCGGCGGCGCCTTTGAGCAAGGCGGTAAAGCCGTCCCAACCGAGTGCAAGCGCAATGGAAAGCCCAACACTTGACCACAGGCTGTAACGGCCACCGACCCAATCCCAAAGCGGAAACGCGTTTGAGAGATCAATGCCGAAAGCTTCGACGGCTTCGAGGTTGGTCGAAACGGCGACGAAGTGCTTGGCAATCGCTTTTTCGCCGAGCGTTGCGACAAGCCAGGCGCGCGCTGTGCGCGCGTTGAGGAGCGTTTCCTGCGTCGTGAAGGTTTTGGAGACAATAACGAACAAAGTCGTTTCAGGATTTAGCTGCGCCAATTTTGAGCGACTGTCGAACGCATCAACATTGGCGATGAAATGAACGTGCGGGCCTTCCGTTTGGGTCGAAGCAAGCGCTTCCGTTACCAGGCGGGGACCAAGATCCGAACCGCCAATGCCAATATTGACGACGTCCGTGATTTTCTCGCCCGTCGCGCCGCGCCAATGCCCCGTGCGCACATCGGTGGCAAAAGCTTGCATCTTGGCTTGCAAGGCGCGAATTTCCGGGATTACATTTTTTCCATCCACTAGGATGGGCTCATCCGTTTGCGCGCGCAAAGCTGTATGAAGAACGGCGCGTTTTTCTGTGACGTTGATCTTTTCGCCTTTAAACATGGCCTCACGGCGGCCTTCGATATCTTGCAGATTTGCCAAAGCCAAAAGAAGCTCAAGCGATTCATCCGTTAAATGCGTGCGCGAAAAATCAGCTTCGAGCCCATCCAGCTTGATCGTGAGTTTTTCTTTGCGGCCCGCATCAAAGGCGAACAAAGCGTTGATCTGAAGCGAAGCCGTTTCTTGGGCATGCGCGCGCAGCGCTTGCCAAACGGGATAAGACGAAGCCTTGCACATGAAAGCTTACTCCTTGACGGGCTGAATTGTTTGATCGGCGGTAAAATCTTGCGGTTTGCCAACGAGAGCGAAATGCACCGCAGAAGGATCGAACCATTTTTTTAGGACGCGATTAACATCGTCAACCGTAACGGCCTTAATGAGCGCGTCGCGGTGATCAAGATAATCGGCGGGGAGGTGGTCAAGGGCAAGCGCTAATAAAAGGCCTGAAGCTTGATTGGTTGAATCGAAAGCGAGCGGCGCAGAGCCAGTCAGAAAATCTTTCGCGGCGCGGACTTCTTCGGCGCGAACGCCGCCCGAGAGCAGGTTGGTCCAGACGGCGCGCGTCCGTGCCATGGCTTGAGCGGTCTTGCCATTGTCGCACGACATTTCGCCCATCACGAGCGACGCCTTTTCCATGGCGGCAATGCCTGTGCCGATGCCGTAAGTCAGGCCGTTCTTTTCCCGCACATCGCTCATGAGCCGTGAAACGAACCCGCCGCCGCCAAGAATATAATTGGCGATTTGCGCGGCTTGCCAATCGGGGTCCTGCCGTTTGAGCGAAGGGATCGCAAACGCAATCGTTGTTTGCGTGCCAGCGCGCGGCACAAGAAGCGTTTGCGGCTGTGTTGGCATCGACGCTTCGGCAATCGCGGGCCGAACGCTGTGCGTTGGCAGCTTGCCAAAGATTTGATCGAGCGCGCGGCCCAATTCTTGCGGCGTAATCGCGCCAACGGCGGTGACGACCAGATTATCTTTCGCTAAATGCGTTTGCGCAAAGCGCATCACATCATCGCGCGTGAGGGCGTCGATGGTTTGCGGTGTGCCCAGGGCGCGCATGCCATAGGGATGGTCGCCGAAAAGGCTGTGCAGAAGCGCATAACGCGCTTGCCAAGCCGGGTCGGCAAGTTTCATGCGCGCAGCGGTGCGTTGCTGGTCGCGCAGACGTTCAAAAGCCTCGGCCTCAAAGCGCGGTTTTGTCAGCGCCAGCGCCAGAAGGCGGAACGCTTCGTTTTGATTGCGCGTGAGCGTGCTCAGCGTGCCAACAAGCGCATCGCGCGAAGCCGAAACGTCAAGCGTGATGGATTCTTTGGCGAGAATATCTTGAAACGCTTTGTCGTCATAGGGGCCCGCGCCTTCGGTCAAAAGGCCAGCGCTTAAAGAGGCCAGGCCTTGCTTGTCGGCGGGGTCGTCTTCTACGCCGCCGCGAAACGCAAAGGAAAGACTTAAAAGAGGCAAGCGGTCGGTTGGCATCAAACGCGCTTGAATGCCGCCGGGGCTTGTGACTTCGATCACGCGCGGCGCGGCTTGCGCTGTGCTAGCGAAAAGAAGAACGGCGGTTAGGCCCAAAAGACAAAACGGTTTATTCATGCGCGGCCTCCGTTTCTTGCGGCTTTAAAAGGCCGGAAACCTGATTTTTTGAGGCAAGAAGTTCGCGCAAAGCTTCATTAACTTCGCGCGGCGTGACGGCTTTGATCTTGGCGGGCAAATCTTCGATGGCGTTTAAATCGCCGCCTGCCGCTAAAACCTCACCAATCGAACGTGCGGGCGCGGTCAAGGAATCGCGGGCGAAAATGGCGCTATCGATCAGGCGTTGCTTGGCGCTTTGAATCTCGGCGGCTGGCAGGCCTTTTTTCGCATAAGCGTCCAGCGTCGCGTTGACATCGGCCTCAAGATCTTCAACCGAAGCTTTCGAGCTTGGCGTTGAGGCAACGACGAAAAGCGCCGGGCCGCGCGCGGCGGGCGCATAGGACGTTTCAATCGCGCTGGCCGTTTGCTTGTCGCGCACAAAGGTGCGGTAAAGGAGGCTGACCTCGCCATTGCCAAGCGCTTCATTCAAAACTTCGAACGCAGCGGTGCGTGCGGGCGCGGTGCTATAAGACGGCGCGGCAATCTCGCGCAAAGCGATGGGTTGCGTGACGCGCGCATCGGAAACGACAATCCGTTTTTCCGCCGTTGCTTCCGGCAAAGGCAAGGGCTTGCGCGGTGGGAGCTGTTCGGGCGCCAGACGGCCAAAGGTCGCGCTGGCCGCTGCCAGAACTTTCTGCGGATCGGCGTCGCCGCTGATAACAAGAATGGCATTGTTCGGCGCATAGTGAATTTTATAAAAAGCGCGCAGCTCATCCGGCGTCAACTTTTGAATTTCCTGCTCCCAACCGATGACCGGACGGCCATAGGGATGGTTCGGGAAAAGAGCGCCCATCAATCTTTCTTGAAAAGCGCCTTGGGGATCGTTGCCAGTACGTTGTTGGCGTTCGCTGGCCACAACGCTGCGCTCGGAAAGCGCTTCTTGCGGATCGACCTTAAGATTGCGCATGCGGTCGGCTTCCAATGCCATAATCAACGGCAAGCGGTCGGAAGCAATCGAAACGTAATAAGCCGTGGCGTCGGTGTCGGTAAAGGCGTTGTCTTCGCCGCCTTCCGCCGCGATCAGCGCGCTAAACGAACCGGGAGGCATGGCGTCTGTGCCCTTGAACATCATGTGCTCAAGGTAATGAGCCAGCCCGGATTGGCCGTCGGGATCATCCGCACTACCAACCTTGTACCAAACCATCTGCGTGACGGCGGGCGCAAGCGCGCCGGGCACGATGACAATTTGCATGCCGTTGCCCAGCGTAAAACTTTGCGCGTGAAAAACGTCCGCTTTGGCGGGCGAGGTGGCAAGAAGCGCGGTCAGGATGAGGGCGCTGCTTAAACCAGAGACGGAAAGCTGCGCGCTCATGTCAGATCCCCAACCAGCCAGATTTGTCGCGTTCGATAATTGGCGTTGCGCCCTTGGCCGGGTTTTCGCCTTTTTCCTTGGCGGCTTTGATCCGTGCCGCTTCGGCGGCGGCGTCAACAGTTGCGCCTTTGCCTTCATCGTCATGCCACCAAAGCAATTCCTCGACGAGATGCTCGGTGCCGACAACGCGCTCTGCCGCTTCTTTGTCGATGGTGGTACGGATCGAAGGATCGGCCTTGCTCGCCTGAGCGAAGTTCAACGTTTCCTGTTCGATGTCCGTCGCTTCGCCAGACGGTGTCGAGCGTTCGCCCAGCAGCGTCGTTTTGGCTTTGTCCTGCATCGGAACTTCTTGCGGACGCGCGGCGCCGGGCTTTGGTGGTTTGAGATCGAATTCAGGCGGCATCGAAAGAGGCGGACGGTCAACGACGGCAAATTCGTCCGGCGCATTGCGGCCAAAGCCAAGTGTATTGGCAAAACCGCTGCATCCGGCCAGAACAAGAATGAGGCCAGCAAGGCCAAGACGGGCATAAGGTGTCATAGATCCTCCCAAGAGGTTGGCTTAAAGTTTTTGCCGCTTTGAAAACAAATTTTCAAGCAGAAGAAGAAAAACGCCGCAGACAATGGCGCTGTCGGCCAGGTTAAAGGTGTACCAATGATAGTCGCCGTAGTGGAAGTCCAGAAAATCGACGACTGCGCCGTAGTGAAGCCGGTCGATGACGTTGCCGACCGCGCCCCCCATCACAAGCCCTAAGGCCAGCGCGGTGATAAGCGTATCGGCTTTGCGTAGCCAGTTCAGAAGCAAAAGAACAATCGCAACGGCAACGGCTGTAAGAATATACGGCATAAATGGCGCAAGCTCGTTGAAAAGGCCGAACGTCACGCCTTTGTTCATGCCCAGACGCAAATTGAAGAAATCAGTCACACGATAGAACGGCACCGGCGTCAAATAGGCTTCGACAACCCACCATTTGCTGACTTGGTCAAAGAGGGCTGTGATCGTCGCGAGGTATAACCCAATGTTAAAAAGACGATAATTCATGCGTGCTTATGCCTTACGTTTCTGGATGGCGTCACGGCAACGCGGGCAAAGGCCGTCTGCATCGACGTCCGCACGGACTTGCCAGCAGCGCTCGCACTTCTTGCCTTCCGCCAGCTTGACGACAACGCCGACTTTCGGCACGTCGGGAAGCGCAAACGCGCCTGCGGGTGCTTCGCCTTCGATCAACGTGAGGTTTGAGGCAATGCAAACGGCGGCAAAATCCAAACCGTCCAGCGTTTCTTTTTGCTGGGCTGTCAGATAAACGTCCGGCGCAGCTTGTAAGCTCGATCCGATTTTCTTTTCGGCGCGCGCGACTTCCATCGCGCCCGTGACGACGCGGCGCAAATCGCGGATCGTCGCCCATTTTTTGTTGAGCGCTTCGTTGGTCCAGTTCTCTGGTGTTTTGAGGAATTCCTCAAAATGCACGCTGCCGTCTGCGGACGGATGGCGCGCCAGAAAGGCTTCTTCTGCCGTAAAGCAAAGAACCGGCGCTAGCCAACGCACCAAATGCTCAAACAAAGCGTTCATGACTGTCCGTGCGGCGCAGCGGCGCGTTGTCAGCGGCGCATCGCAATACAGGCTGTCTTTACGAATGTCGAAATAAAAGGCCGACAAATCGATCGAGCAGAACGCATGCATCGTTTGAAGATAGTGCGTGTAGTTATAGGCTTCCAAATTGGCGCGGATTGTCAGGTCGATCTCACGCAGGCGATGCAAGACCCAGCGTTCCAGCTCTGGCATGTCGTCGTAGGAAAGTTTTTCTGCCGGGCCAAAGCCGTCCAAAGCGCCGAGAAGATAGCGCAGCGTATTGCGCAGGCGGCGGTAAAGATCGCCGCTTTGCTTCAGAATATTCGGGCCGACGCCTTGATCTTCGGAATAGTCGGACGACAAAACCCACAGACGCAAAATATCCGCGCCCATCGTTTTGCAAATCTCATTCGGATCGACGACGTTGCCGAGCGACTTTGATTGCTTGCGGCCTTGCTCGTCCAGCGTGAAGCCATGCGTCACGACGGCGTTATACGGCGCGCGACCGCGCGTGCCGCAGGCTTCGAGCAGCGAGGAATGGAACCAGCCGCGATGCTGATCCGAACCTTCGAGGTAAAGATCGGCTGGCCAATGCATTTCGGGCCATTCGGGGTTCGTCCAGCTTTGGTCGAGCACAAAACTGTGCGTCGAGCCGGATTCAAACCACACGTCCACGATATCGAAGACTTGATCGTAATCTTCGGCTTTGTATTTCTCGCCAAGAAATTCCTGCGCCGGATGCGTGTACCAGGCATCCGCGCCTTCTTTGTCAAAGGCGGCTTCGATGCGATCTAAAACGGCTTGGTCTTTTAGCGGCGCATTATCCGATTTGCGGGTGAAAAGCGCGATAGGCACGCCCCACAAACGTTGACGGCTGATGCACCAATCGACGCGTGTTTCGATCATGCCGCGAATGCGGTTTTCGCCAACGGCGGGATACCATTTCGTTTGGCCAATAGCGCCGAGCGCCAGCTCGCGCAAGGTCTTGCCCGTGTCGCCAACCTTTGTTTCATCCAAAGCAATGAACCATTGCGGCGTTGTGCGGAAGATCAAAGGTGCCTTGGAGCGCCACGAATGCGGATAGGGATGTGTGATGTTTTTCTTGGCGAGTAAAGCGCCCTTGTGCGCTAGCGCGCGAATGACGGCCACGCCTGCTTCGCCGGGTTTGCCATCGGGCGTATAGACATAAAGCCCTTCAAACCCTTTGATATTTGGCAAATAGCGTCCATCGTCGCCGACGGTTTCTTCAAATTTGATTTTGTATTTGCGGCCAAGGTTGAAATCGTCCTCGCCGTGGCCCGGCGCGATATGGACAAAACCCGTGCCAGCATCGGTTGTGACGAACTCACCGAAAAGAAGCGGCACGTCGTAATTGAAATAGCCTTCCGAACCTTCGCGGCCACGGAACGGATGCGCACAGATTGTGCCCGCAAGGGCGTCGCCTTCAAGCGCGTCGTCTAAAACGGTTTTGGCTGTGATTTTGGCTTGGCTACAGAAATCTTGGACAAGCGCCGCTGCGACCAAAACTTTGTCGCCGGGTTTCAGGGCGCAGCCTTCGTCCACACCGTCCACGCGCACGAGCGCATAGGCGAAATCGCCATAAGCAATGGCGCGGTTGGCCGGGATCGTCCACGGTGTCGTCGTCCAGATGACGACGCTTGCGTCCTTGAGCTTTTCGTTTGGCGTCTTGACGATGGGGAAACGAACCCAAAGTGTCGTGGATTTGTGATCGTGATATTCAATTTCCGCTTCGGCCAAGGCCGTTTTTTCAACGACCGACCACATGATGGGGCGGGCGCCTTTGTACAAAAGGCCAGCTTTGAAGAACTTATGGATCTCACGCAGGATGATCGCTTCAGAGCGGAACATCATCGTCAAATACGGATGCTTCCAATTGCCACAGATGCCCAAACGTTGGAAGTCGGCTGACTGTACGTCGCTCCATTGCTTGGCATAGGCGCGGCATTCGGCGCGGAATTGGGCTGGCGGCACGGAATCCTTGTCGATGCCCTTGGCGCGATATTGCTCTTCGATCTTCCATTCGATGGGAAGGCCGTGGCAATCCCAACCGGGGACATAGGGGCAATCAAAGCCGCTCATTTGATGCGTGCGGACAACGACGTCCTTAAGGATTTTATTCAGGGCATGGCCAACATGGATGTGGCCGTTGGCGAACGGCGGGCCGTCATGCAAAAGAAAGGAGGGCTTGCCTTGGCTTTTTTGGCGCAATTTGCCGTAAAGGTCGATGGCGCGCCAGCGCTCAAGAATTTCCGGCTCTTTTTGCGGCAAACCGCCGCGCATGGGAAACGAGGTCGCAGGAAGGAAAACGGTGTCTTTATAATCTTTTGCGGGCGTGTCGGTCATGGCTCTTTATCGGTCTTTCAAGATCGGGAAAACCGCAGGATACAAGCCTTCCGGCGTCGCGACAAGGAGAGAAGTGAGGCGATTTTGGGACGAAAAGCCCGTTTTACCCGATCAGCACGTTTCGTGCCCGCTGGGCGTCCAATTTGATCTGGGCGGCCAACTCTTCAAGGTTGGCGAAGGTTCGCTCGGGGCGCAGAAAATGATGAAGCTCAATTTCCCAATGCTCGCCATAGAACGAACCGCTACAGCCGAAAAGGTGAAATTCCAAAAGCTCTTTATTGTCCCCGATGGTGGGGCGAATGCCAATATTGGCGACGCCCGGCCAAGCCACCGGATCGTCAGCCCGCCGGGCCATAATGGCGTAAACGCCGTAAAGGGGGCGGATATAATCGTCCAAAGACATATTGGCCGTCGGCATGTCGAGCGCGCGGCCCCGTTTGTCACCCGGGCGAACTTCGCCTTCAATCATAAAGGGGCGGCCCAAAAGCTCATTGGCAAGCTCAACCTCGCCTGCGCGCAGGGCTTCGCGGATGCGGGTCGAAGAAATAATCTCACCGTGCGCGTCGCGGCATGGGGGAACTTGAGTAATGCCGATGCCAAGCGGATCAAGCCGTTTGTGCAACAAAGCGCCGTTTCCCTTACGATGCGCGCCGAAAGCATAATCAAACCCGATGGTGACGTGTTTGACGTCAAAGCTTTCGATCAAAATGCGTTTGATGAAATCGTCAGCCGAGAGAGCGGCTAGCTCCGGCGTGAAAGCGAGGGCGACGACTTCGTTTGCGCCCGCTTCTTTGAGATAGCGGACTTTTGAGCTTGATGTGGTCAGCCGAAACGGCACTTTATCCGTGCGGAAAAAAGTATAGGGATGAGGCGAAAAGGTGAGCGCATAGGCAGGCAGACCCATTTCGCGTGCTTTTTGCACCGCTGCGCCAACAACGGCCCGGTGGCCAATATGGACGCCGTCAAAGTTGCCAAGCGCCAAAACGCCGCTTGTTAAAACGGGGCAGCTTGTTAGGGCATCAATAAGAAGATGTTGCGCTTTCATAGGGCTTGGCTCTGCTGGGCGTGGTCTTGAAGGGTTAAAGCTTCAGCCGCTTTCTCTTGAGGAGCTCGCCCCGCTTCGCGCGCCATGATAATACCTGAAACGATAATCAAAACTCCCCCCGCAAAAACAAAAGGCGACGGTACCGTCCCCCACACGAGATAGCCTAAAATCGCGCCCGTAACGAGTTGCGTGTAATGGAACGACGAGGCAATGGCGACGGGCGCTAGTTTATAGGCTGCCGTCGTCAGGAGAAAGCCTATTCCTGAAAGGACGCCGCTTCCAATGATAAAAAGGATCGTTTGCCAGGACATTTCCGTGAGCGGATTGATAAAAAAGATCGGCAGGAAAAGAACGCCTCGCACGAAATAGATCCAGAAAGTCAGGCTCTCCGATGTATCCGTTCGTCCCAAAACGCGAAGCATCAGCATCGTAATGACAAAGGTCACAAGAAAAACGGGCAGCGCCGCCCAGCCAAGGATCGGATTTTCTGTGCCGATGGTCGCGCCTTGATGCATCTCTGGCGCAAGCGCGATAACGACGCCAATAAAGCCCAAAAGAATTGTGCCGACCTGTACGCGGCTGAGGCTTTCATGCAGAAAGACTTTGCCCAAAAGCGAAATCAGAAAAGGGCTGGCAAAAAGGCCGATATAAACGGTCGTGAGCGGCAAATTGGTGAAGGCCAGAACGTTCGCGTACGAGCAAAGCAAAAAGAGCAAGATTCGTCCCGATTGCAGGCCCCAACGCGTGGGGAGAAGCTTTTTAAAATCGCGTTTGGGGACAAGACCGATGAAAACGGTCAAGGCCGCCGCAAGGCCGGAAAGCGAAAGGATGGCAAGAGGCGAAGCGCCATTGAGGCCCGAGGCTTTTGTAAAAACATCGCTGCAAACGAAAACGGTGAAACCGAGAAAGGAATAAAGCGCGCCGAGAAGAAAAAAGGGGATCGATGCCATAAGGGCCTCTGGAAAAGGGGGTTAAGCTTGTTTGGACCAGCCATTTTCTGTTTGTTGCCAATAGGTTAGCTTGTGTTCGGCTTGCGCGTACTGCTTCCATCTTTGCCGCGCGGCGGCAACGGCCTCGGGATCTTCCTCGCTGAAAATCTCGCAAACAAGATCAAAGGAATCAACCTGCGCGCTTAGGGCTCCATCTACAAGAAAGAGGGCTGAGGCTTTGTTAGGGTTTTCATCTTTATCCGTCAGCCAAATTGGCTGTTCGGTGGCGTTGCCGTCGCGTTCGTTGCCATGCGGCAGGAACGCATGGGGCTGATAGGTCCATAAAAGTTGGGTCAGAGCCTCCGCGCGTTCGGGCGAAGACGTCATGATCACAGCGCGCCAGCCGCGCTCGTACGTTTTGGCCAAAATCTCAGGCAGAGCCTCTTCAAGGGGCTTGTATTTCAAATGGTAAAAGCGGATTTCGGTCATCGGCCAGCCTTGTGCGAAAACGTGAGGATACGGCCTCTTTTCATCGAGGTACAGAACCTTTTCGTGGCCAGAAGGACGAAAAAGGCCTATGAGAAAGGACCGTTTTTCGAGAAAGGTTCAAGATGCGCATTTTGTTTTTTGGCGATGTGATGGGACGTTCGGGCCGGGATGCTTTTGCCAAGCATTTTCCCGCGCTTAAATTGCGGTTTAAACCTGATGCCGTCGTCCTCAATGCCGAAAATGCGGCGGCTGGGCATGGCGTTACGCTGAAAATTGCGCAGGATTTTTTCGATTCCGGCGTCGATGTCTTGACGACGGGCAACCACGTTTGGAACCAGCGCGAGCTTTTGCTTTCCATCGATCGTGAGCCGCGCTTGATCCGGCCTCTCAATTTTCCCGAAGGCACGCCGGGCAAAGGCTCGTATCTCCATAAATTGCCCGATGGGCGCAAATTGCTTGTGGCCAATTTGATGGGCAATTTGTTTATGGATCAAACGCTCGACGATCCGTTTGCGGCGGCTGAGAATCTGGTGGCGCGCAATCCGCTCAAAGGCGCGGTCAACGCTTCGCTGATTGATTTCCATGCCGAAGCGACGTCTGAGAAAATGGCGCTGGCGCAAAAACTCGATGGACGCGTTTCCATTGTCGTCGGGACGCACACGCATATCCCCACCGCTGACGATCATGTGTTGCCCGGCGGTACGGCCTATCAAACCGATGTTGGCATGTGCGGCGATTACGATAGCGTGATCGGCGTGAAGAAAGAGCGCTCCATCTGGCGGTTTACGCGCAAAATCCCGGGCGAACGCATGGAACCTGCGGAAGGTGAGGGCACGGTTTGCGGCTGTTTTATTGAGACAGACGACCAAACGGGGCTCAGCCGCAGCATGGAAGGCTTCCAAATCGGCGGCCAGCTCAAAACGCGCCCGGGGCTTTAGGAATAGGCCCCAAAACCATTGGAAGGCCGCGCGAAAGAGCTTATATTTTAGGTGAGCTCAAACAAAAGCGTTCGGAGTCCCCCATGTTCGGCCTTGGCAAAAAACTCAGAGAAGAATTGAACGCTGACGATGGCGTGGGCCGTGAAGCTGGTCGCCTGCTTGCTGAGGAACAATTGGCTGAGCTAGCAAAAGAGCCAAAAACGGTAAGAGATATTATTCGTCACCGTTACTATGATCTGGAAGAGTGGACCCAGACGCGGAGAGAAGCCTTACAGGCAGCTCTAGATGCAATCAGTCGTCCGGCTGAGGTTGGCTTTGGAAAACGTAGAGAAAAAGAATTAGCCGAAATCGCGGCTGTCGGGCAGGCTGTGGGGCAGGCTCTGGCCAAAGCTTGGCAGAAGGCATCTCCTCCAGCGAAAGAGGCTTCACTTGAAGAGCGGATTGTTTGGGAGATAGGCCAGGCAGAGCTGTCAGCTGAGCCGCTGGGAGAAAGAATGGACCGTGTGTACAGGAAGGCTGTTTCTTCCCAGGAGCCTTCTCCGTAATCTAATCACGACTGATTTAAAGAGTATGTAAGCCACGTCATTCCGGGGCACGCGTAGCGTGAACCCGGAATCCCGTTTCTTTCGTCTTTAATTTAAGAAACCAAATGGGACGCCCGCCTTCGCGGGCGTGACGAAAGGGACTAACGGCAAAGCCGATAGCAAAAACCGCCCCGCGCAGGCGGCGCGCCCGGCATGGCCGAAGGCCATTGGGCCATTGAGGCCCCGCGAGCCAATGCGAGCGAAGCCAAGCGGGCGGATGCCCGCGCCCGGCGTATGAGGGAATAAAAAAGAAGGCCGAAGGCCATTGGGCCATTGAGGCCCCGCGCGAGCCAATGCGAGCGAAGCCAAGCGGGCGGATGCCCGCGCCCGACGTATGAGGGAATAAAAAAGAAGGCCGAAGGCCATTGGGCCAAACGTAATCGTTCTTAAGGCATAGCAAACCAAACGGGATTCCGGGTTCGTCCTGCGGACGCCCCGGAATGACGCCGGTTCTTTATGGCATTGCCGTTAGCAATAGAGGCTCCATGCAATGGCTGGAAAGAACGCCACGCGGCTGAGCCTTATTCTTTTTGCTTTGTCTGTCGTGGTCTCTGTGGCCCCGATCGTTTGCAAAAGGTTAGGTTATGATCTTGAAAAACCAGACCATCCTGTCACGCAGGATGTGGGAAAAATCGAAAAGCCAAATATTGTCATTTACAATTTTTATTTTGGGTCCTCGATGGTTCCCACCACCACGTCAAATCGTCCTGTGCGGCCCGGCCCTGAAATGGTGATGGCCCTTGCTCCTTCACGAAAAAAAGAATGGGCGCTTCAGTAAAAGTGTCGTTAAAGTTTTTCAAATAACTTTTTGAGAGGAAGATCGAGTTTGTCGGCAAGATTGCACAATGTCAAAAAGGGCGGATTTCTAAGGCCTCTTTCGAGCAAGCTGACATAAGTTGGATCAAAACCACAACGTTCTGCCAGATTCTCTTGCGTTAGACCGCAAGCTTTCCGCGCTGCTTTGATTTCCTGCCCTAAAATTTTAAGGCGTTTCTTTTCATGCATCATCCTCTTAATTAAATATTATCTTGACGTACAGTCCACAGACTGTCAGTCATATTCTGTGGGGATCAGTAAGAAGATTGGGAGGGGGTATGTTCTATAGTACGCCTTTGATGCGGTTGGTGCGTAAACGTGTTGGCTTTAATATTCATCGTTTGCGTGCGCACCAGAAAATGACTCTTAAAAAACTTGCCGTTTTATCAGGCCTTTCCGCCGAAAGGCTGGATGCCTATGAACTTGGCAAGAATGAGATCCAATTGGATCATATGGTAAAAATTGCTTGTGCTCTCAATGATGATGTGTGCGCCTTATTCGGCGAAAGGAAAGAAACGGAAAAGAAAATCTGAAAGAACTGTCCCAGACGGGTGGCCTTTGTAACGGCTCTAGACTCCCGCTTTCCCCCTACGCCCCTACGGGGCTTCGGCGCGACAGATCGCGGAAATGACGGTTCTTCTTAATGGAGACGTCATTGCGAGCGAAGCGAAGCAATCCAGAGTCACAAGAGCAGACTTTTGTTTTATTGGCTGTAGAGCGGTTTTTGCAGGCGCCTCGCCCATCCGTCATGCCCGCGTGAGGCGGGCATCCAGGGCCGTTATAACGAGCGCTGGTTTTTGTGACTCTAGACTCCCGCCTTCCCCCTACGCCCCTACGGGGCTTCGGCGCGACAGGTCGCGGGAGTGACGGAAGGGTGTAACGGTTAGGACGTTTAACCACCGCCCTGCGGCGAGCAGCCCCGCGCAGGTGGCGCGCCCGGCGTATGAGGGAATAAAAAAGAAACCAAATGGGATTCCGGGTTCACGCTACGCGTGCCCCGGAATGACGCTGCTTAATATGACATGGACGTTCGCAACAACCGCCCCGTGCGCCAATGCGCACGAAGCCAAGCGGGCGGATGCCCGCGCCCGGCGTATGAGGGAATAAATAAAGACTCTATTGCAGCCGCACGCCCAAAAGAGGCATCAAGCTCTTGAGGTCTTCGCGTTGCGGCTCGGGGAAAGGCACCGTCTTGGCCATGACCAAAAGCGTTTCGCAAGCGAGCGGAAGCGCGCGATGCGGCGGCAGGTTTGATCGGTTTTTGTCCAAGACTTTTGCAAGGGCCGCTGTGCTGAGCATATAGCGGGCTTCGGCAAGCTCTTCACCCATGACGTTCTGCGTAAGGTCGTCAAGGGTGGGGCGCAGCGTTCCGGCCGCGCGAAAAGAGGCGGTCTTGGGCATTTCATGGGAAGGCAGCGTCAGAAAAAGCTTATCGTCCGGCGATTCCGCCTTGCCGCGATAGATATCGACGAACGACTTGAGGTTTTGGGTGTAGTCCTGAATCGGATAGGCTTTTTCTTCTAAAAGGACACGCAAAAGGTTCAGCGGCGATTCCACTTCGGGCGCGTTGGCTAGATATTCTGCGCCGCCCATCAAATAGTCGCCCATATAGGGGTTATAAAGGCTTTCCCCAGGTTTCAGGTCGAGAAGGGGGATGTCGATCATTTGGAAGATCGCTTCGCCAGCCAAAGCGGCGCTTGCGCCAATCGATTCGTGAGCGAAAGAAGCGCCGGGAACGGTGCGTGAAAAATTTTCAATTGCGATGACAAGCTTTTCGACGTCGTCATCGTAAGCCATTAAAAAAGCGTCCATGAAAAAGGCTCCGTCTTTATATGAATAACTTTCTCTCTTTATAGGCCTTCTTTTCGGTTCCGTAAAAGGCAAAGGCGTTTTATGAAGAAATGTTACTTTGTTTTTTGAGGGTTTCTCCCATGCTTGCCACGCACGCCCCTGCCAAAATGAACCTTTACCTCCACGTGACGGGTCGCCGGGAGGATGGTTACCATTTTCTGGATTCGCTGGTCGCGTTTGCCAATGTGGGCGATGAGCTGACGCTGGAGCCCGCGGATTCCCTCATTTTTGAGATGAAAGGGCCGATGGCGGCGGCGCTCAGCGGTGAGGACCCGGACAAGAATCTGATCGTCCGTGCGGCGCGGCTTTTGGGCGAGGCGTTGGGCAAGGCGCCGAACGTCAAGTTCGTTTTGACCAAGAACCTTCCCGTCGCTTCGGGTATTGGCGGCGGCTCAACGGATGCGGCGGCGGCGTTGCGTCTTTTGGGGCGCTTTTGGGGCCTGCCAGAGAACGATCCACACTTATATATATGTGCTGCGAAATTGGGGCAGGATGTGCCGTGCTGTTTGGCAGCGGAAACATGTACCTTTAAGGGTATTGGCGACGAAATGGGGCCCGGGCCTGCTTTGCCGCATACGGACATCGTCTTGGTTAATCCGCGACAGGCTTTGCCGACGCCCGCCGTTTTCAAAAAGCGGGAAGGCGCGTTTCAGCCGCCCGCGCCGTTGCTGGCGGATATTGCGGATGTCGCTTCTTTGGTGGCGGCTCTTGCCACGCGGCAAAACGGGCTGACCGAAGCTGCGATTGCCCTTTGTCCTTCTATCGACGATGTGCTGACGGCGCTTGCCTCGCAAAAAGATTGCCTTTTGTCGCGCATGTCGGGAAGTGGGGCGACGTGCTTTGGTATTTTTCCAGACCGTTCGGCCGCGCGTCAGGCGGCGGTACAGCTCTATGAAGCGCATCCGACTTGGTGGGTGGTTCCGGCCTTTTGGCCAGATTCTTCCGCCCTCTGATCATTCCGGTTTGTTATGTATTGTTACAATATTGCGCGGATAGCCTATGCTTTTGTAATAAAAGGGCGGGCCTAAAAACGGCTGTTTTTTAACCAATTTTCTCCTTGATATATAAATATCAATTCGTTAGCTGCATACAATTTTAATAAAGGTTAAGAAAAGAGCTTTGAAAGAAAATGCAAGAAGAATTTCTCGTTGACAGAAGGCTTGCCGCCGGACCATCTTTCGTCCCGCTTTGATCGTTTTTATCCGTTAACAAAGTATAGGCCTTCGCTTGGTTCATCTTCAGCTCGGATCTGTCCGTGGATCTTCTCTTCAATCCCGTCGGACAGCATCGCTCCTTTTTGCAGGTCTTTTTGCCCTTGGCATCGGGACAGTGGGTCACCACTTTGTGCCGAGCTTGGCTGCTCCGGCCGAACTGTTTGCTCAGTCGGCTCGTCCCGTCGTGGCTGAGATTGCGGCGTCTGCGCCGGTCAAGGCGATGGCGAACGTTGCGGGCGAAGTTCAAGATTTAGCTGAATCCGTTGTTTCCGCGACGCCTGAACAGTCCACGCGCGAAGTCGAACTCGGCAAAGGCCGCACGTTCCCGCGCATGTTGATCGATACCGATATTGATTCCGACGAAGCCTTTGCGGCAGCGGCGGCCTTGAACAAGGTTTACGACTTCAAGAAATTGAAGGCCGGACAAGAATTCACTTTGTCGATTACCCGTACGGGCGACGACGAAACGCTGATGGGTTTGACCTTTGCGCCGGAGCCGACCAAGGAAGTCACGGTGACGCGTCAACCTTCCGGCGATTATGTTGCCGAATTGCGTAACACGCCGCTTGAACGTCAACGCGTCGCGGCGCGTGGCGAAATCCAAAACTCCTTGTATCGCGCGGGCGCGAAGCAGGGCGTGCCTCGGGCAATTATGGCGGCTTTGATCCGTGCGTTCTCGCATGAGGTTGATTTCCAGCGCGATATTCACCCGGGCGACAAGTTCGAAGTCCTTTACGATCAACCGACAGCCAAGAACGGTTCGCCGATTGGCCAGGGCGTCATCATTTATGCGGCTTTGATCGTCAATGGCAAAGCCAATCCTCTCTATCGCGTAACGTTTGGCGATGGCGCGGTCGATTACTTCAACGAACACGGCCAGAGCATTAAGCGCTCCCTTTTGAGAACGCCGGTCGAAGGTGCAAAAATCACCTCGGGCTTCGGTATGCGCATGCATCCGCTGCTTGGCTATTCAAAAATGCATAAGGGCGTCGATTTCGGCGCGCCGGTCGGAACGCCGATTTACGCCGCTGGTGCGGGGGCGATCGAGCAGGCTGATTTTGATGGCAGCTATGGCCGTTTGGTTGTTTTGCGCCATACCAGCGATGTCGAAACGGCCTATGCCCATATGAGCCGTTTTGCCAAAGGCGTTTATCCGGGCGCCCGGGTCAATCAGGGCGACGTGATCGGTTATGTCGGTACGTCGGGCCGTTCGACGGGGGCGCATTTGCACTTTGAAGTGCGCGTCAACAAGCAGGCCGTCAATCCGTTGAATGTCAGCATGCCGATTGGCCGCGTTCTGAAGGGCAAAACTTTGGATCAGTTCGAATCTGGCCAAACGAAGATCAAGCAGGAATTCAAGAATCTGCTCCTTTCGCACGATGGCCAAGACAGCGCCGAAGGCCAAAGCCTCAAGAGTGGCAAGGTTTCCTCCATAGCGCCGCAGAACGCTGTGGGCGCTATCAAGGTGGCGGCCCGCCAATAAGCAGAGACGGTTCGTTTAATCCTTTGGGATGAAGAAAAGCCTCTGGCAAACGGCTCCGGCCGCGCTATAGTCCCTTTCGTTCATTGTGAAAGGGCTTTGGTGCTGTGATCCGGCGGATCAACCTATATATTTTTAGCCAAGTTCTCATCGCATTCCTCTTTTCGGGGATCGCGGTGACTTTTGTCGTCCTTTTTACGCAATCGTTCCGCATGCTGTCTTTCGTGATCGATAATTCGAGCACGATGGTCGTCTTTTTCCAGCTTATGGGCCTTTTAATCCCGACCTTTCTGCCTCTCATCGTGCCAATCAGCCTCGGCGTGGCGGTTTTGTTCATCTATCACAAGTTCGTCGTCGATAGCGAAATGGTCGTCATGCGTGCCGCAGGGATGAGCCCGATGCATTTGGCGCTTCCGGCCTTGATCTTGGCGGGCATGGTCGTCATGGCTGGCTATGGCTTTACGATTTGGGTGACGCCGATGGCGAACCGGTCGTTGGTAACGTTGCAATACAAGGTGCGCGACGATTTCTCGGCTTTTATGATCCGTCCGGGTGCTTTTAACGATTTGGCCGAAGGGCTGACTTTTTACGCCCGTACGCGCGCGCAGGGCGGCGGGTTTGAAGATATTTTGGTGCATGATGTCCGCGATCCGGCACAACCGGTGACGATCATGGCGGAGAAGGGCCTTTTCTATATAGAAAACAGCGAGCCGCAATTCGTCGTTTTCAACGGGCGGCGGCAGGCTGTGAATGTTGAGACGGGCCGCTTGCAAGAACTCAACTTCGACCGGTACGTTTTTGACCTTCATTTGCTTCGCAACAATGGCGCGACCCGGGCCTTAGACCCGCGTGAGATGACCGTGAACGAATTATGGGCGGCCTCGATGTCTAAGACGAGCGAGAAAAACGCCGCGCTCAAAGGCAATGTCCGTTCGGAATTGCACCAGCGCCTTGGTGGGCCTTTGCTTTCTTTGACCTTTGCCGTTATTGCCGTCGCCGTGATCTTGGCGGGCGATTTTAACCGGCGCGGCATGTCGCGCCGTGTGATCGGGGCGACCATCGCGATTGTCGTGGTGCAGGCGGCGATGATCTCGCTTGTCTCGCAGGTGGCAAAATCGGCTTGGATTATTCCCGTTTTGTATCTCGTCATTCTCTCGCCGGTGCCGCTTTGCCTCTATTTGCTCGATGCGCCGCGAGCGCTTGCCCTGCTGCCACGGCTTTTCCGCCGGAAGGGAACCGCCGCATGATGAAGGGGCTGACGCTTTCGCGCTATTTAGGCGGGCAATACCTGATCTGGTTTATGGCCTTTTTGGTCGGTCTTTCGGGCATTATTTATTTCTTTGAAGTCGCGGAACTCATGCGGCGCAGCGCCGATCTGGCCGATACGACGCTCAGCGTCGTTCTGCGCATGGGCGCTTATAAGCTGCCCGACACGATCGACAAGATCTTGCCGTTCGTCGTTTTGTTCGCGGGTATGTTCAATTTCTGGCGTTTGACGCGTAGCCAAGAGCTGGTCGTTGCGCGCGCAGCCGGTGTTTCGGCATGGCAGTTTCTTGCGCCGCCGCTGCTCGTTACGATACTTTTCAGCGGCATTTATGTGATGCTGATGAATCCGCTGGGTGCGACGATGAACGAACGCTATCGCGAGATGGAGGCCCGTTATCTGCGCCATGGCCCTTCGCTTGAGCTGACGGGCGCTGGGCTTTGGCTCCGGCAAGAGGATGCGGCGCGTCATTATTTGATCCATGCCGATCATGTGACGATGAATCCGTTGACGCTAAAGCCCGTCATCGTCTTTGTTTATAACAAGGAAAATGTCTATCAAGGCCGCATCGACGCGCCGCAAGCCGTTCTGAACGGCAGCGAATGGTCGATTTCCGACGCTTGGTTCAATTGGGACGGCGAAACGAAGCAAACGCATCAGGACGAATATAGATTGAGCACGCCGCTAACGGTTGAGCGGATTCAAGAAAGCATGGCGGCCCCGAACACGATTTCGTTCTGGCATTTACCAAGCTTCATCCGCGCGTTGAAAAGCATTGGCCTGCCTGCGGTGCGCCACGAATTGAGGCTGCAAACCCTTTTGGCGCAGCCCGTGATGCTCTCCGCGATGGTCTTTTTTGCTGCGGCGTTCTCCTTGCGGCTGAACCGGCGCGGCGGCATTTTAAACGCCATGATGGCGGGGATGCTGGTGGGCAGCTTTATTTTCTCGCTTAACAATGTCGTGACGGCTTTGGGCGCGAACCAAAGCCTGCCGGTGTCGTTGGCGGCTTGGGCTATTCCTTTGGCGGCTTTGGCGGGAGGGCAGGCAACCCTGCTTTACCTTGAAGATGGCTAACGCTATAACCGAAGAGCACTTTTTTATTTGGGGAAAGCGTATGCGTAACGTTTCCGTTTTTCTTTTCTGTATGGGCGCTTTGATTTGCGCCAGCCCCTCTTGGGCGCAGAGAATTGATCAGCTTCCTGCTGCACGGGCTGCTTCGGCACGTGCGGCGGCGTCTGCGCCTGCGCCAACGACCAAATCGGTTCTGCAAGCGCCAGCTTCGGCGGTCGCGGCAGCGCCTTCAACCTTAGCCGCGCCTTCGCCGACTTTGAGCGCGGCGACGCCCGATTTGATGAACGGCATTGCAATCATTGTGAATGAAACGCCCATTTCAATGGCCGACGTGCATAACCGCATCAATCTGGCTGTTTTGTCCGCCGGGTTGCCGAACACACCTGAGGTGCGCCAGAATATTTCCGTTCAGGCCGTCCGCGCCTTGATTAACGAAGAATTGCAACTTCAAGAAGCGACCAAACTCGGGATGGACGTTTCGGAGAAAGACGTTGACGATTCCATGAAGCGCATTGCCGAGGACAATAAGATTCCGGGCGGCAATATGAGCGTGTTTTTGCAGCGAAACGGCATTCCGCCTGTGACGCTTCGCCATCAGATCAAGGCGACGCTGGCTTGGAATAAATATATTATGCGGGCGCTCAAGCCGCGCGTTGAAATCGGCGAAGACGAAATTGACGAATCTGTTTCGCGCATGCGCGCTACCGCCGGACGTCAGGAATATTTGATCAGCGAGATTTATCTGCCGGTCGATAAGCCAGACGAAGACGGGCAGGTGAAGGCTTTGGCTGACAAGCTAACGGGGCAGCTCAAGCAAGGCTCTGTGTTTGGCGCGATTGCTCGGCAGTTTTCGCAAAGCCCCGGCGCGAATGCAGGCGGCGATATGGGCTGGATTCAAGCTGGGCAGCTTGAGCCTGAGGTCGATAAAGTTCTGCAAACGTTGCAAGCGGGCGAAATCGCGGGCCCCATTCGTACAGCTTCGGGCTATACGATTTTGGGCGTGCGTGAAAAGCGGACTGTCGCGATGGGCGATCCCAAGGAAATCAAGGTCAGTCTTCAGCAAGCCTTTCATGCCTATACGGCGGTGGATGACAAGGACAGCTTGCTTAAGCAGGCCAATCAGATCCGCCAGGAGATCACGAGCTGCGATGGGCTGAGCGCTCATTTGCCGCAACGCTATCCGGGATGGCGTGTGCAAGATTTGGGTGAGGTCAAATTGGCCGAAGCGCCTTCATGGCTTGCACATACTGTTGAGAATATCGCGGAAGGCCGTGCGAGCGAGGCGATGGCGACGCCTAAGGGCGCTTTGATGCTGTTCGTTTGCAAACGTTCGATGCCTCTGAATATCGACCGCAATGCGATCCGCAATGCGATTGGCACAGAACGGCTTGAGCTTTTGGCTCGTCGTCAAATTCGCGATTTGCGTCGCGACGCTTTTGTTGATGTTCGTTTGAAGGTCGTTCCTTGAGCTCGGCGCCGACGCTTGAAACGCTGCCACCGTTACGCGAAGTCATTGCGGGCTTTGGCCTTGCCGCGCGTAAAGGTTTGGGCCAGCATTTTCTCCTCGACCTCAACCTCACGCGCCGGATCGTCGCTTTGGCAGGCGATCTTGACGGGCGCACCGTTTTTGAAGTTGGCCCCGGCCCCGGCGGTTTGACGCGGCCTTTGCTGGCTTCGACGGCGCGCAAAGTGATTGCGATTGAAAAAGATCCGCGCTGCGTTCTGGCTTTGGAATCGCTCAGCGTCGTTTGCGGTGAGCGTTTTGAGCTTCTCGGCGCTGACGCTTTGACGATTGAGTGGGAGAAGCTCGCCCCTGCGCCGCGCGTGGTGGTGGCCAATTTGCCCTACAATGTCGGCACAATGCTTTTGATCAGTTGGCTTAAGCAGATTGATTTGTTCGAAAGCCTGACCTTGATGTTTCAGGCCGAAGTCGTCGATCGTCTTTTGGCCAAGCCGGGCACAAAGGCCTATGGGCGGCTTTCGATTTTGACGCAGTTCTTTTGCGAGGGAAAGCGCGTGATGAAGCTACCCGCGCAGGCCTTTACGCCGCCGCCCAAGGTTGAAAGCGCTGTTGTGCGTTTGACGCCGCGTGCGGCTAGGCCGCCAGATGTGCCTTTTTCGGCGCTCGAAACGGTGACGGCGGCGGCTTTTGGTCAACGGCGGAAAATGCTGCGGTCTAGCTTGAAGCCGCTTGGGGGCGAAGAGCTGTTGGCCAAGGTTGGCATTGACCCGACCGCGCGGGCTGAGGAACTACCGCTCAGCGCTTTTGAGGATTTAGCGCGCGCTTTGTAAACGCGGAAAGGGGCCTACGCCCCTTCTTGCAGGCCTTTGACAAAATCTGACAAACCGACCAGACGGCGGCGTTTCAGACGCTCGCTCTGCAAGATGGCTTGCACGGCGGCAACCGAGGAATCAAGATCCCGGTTGATGACGACATAGTCGTATTCGGCCCAATGGCTCATCTCGGCTGTGGCTTGCGCCATGCGACGGTTGATTTCGGCGGGCGTATCCTGCGCGCGGGAGAACAGGCGGCGCTCCAGCTCAGCCCAATTCGGCGGCAGGATAAAAATGCTTACCAAATCGTCGCGGGCATTTTGCGCCAATTGTTGCGTGCCTTGCCAATCAATATCAAACAGAACGTCGCGGCCTTGGCCAAGTGTCGCCTCGACCGGTGCGCGCGGCGTGCCATAGTAATTGCCAAAGACTTTCGCATGTTCCAAAAGCTCGCCCCGGTTCACCATCAGGTTAAACGAAACGGCGTCGGTAAAGAAATAATCGCGGCCTTCGACTTCATTGCCGCGCGGTGCGCGCGTTGTGACCGAGATCGAAAGGCTGATTTGAGGGTCGGCCTTAAGCAAACGGCGTGAGATTGTGGTTTTGCCCGCGCCAGAAGGCGAGGAAAGAACCATCATAAGACCACGGCGTTTCAGTTCGCCAAAAACAGGAGATAAAGGCATCGTTTTCAAGTTCGTCAATCGTTCAAAAGGCGGCCGCAATGTAACGCGTTTGAGGCGTCACGTCACCCCTTGAAATAACAAAGACGCTTGGGCCGCGAAAGGCAAAAAGCATTGTTTTTTCATAATTTCGGAGCGAAAATGGCTTTTTCGTCGAGGACAGAGAAAAAGAAAACAATGGAAGAAAAACAGATTTTGCGGATCCGAGGCCATCATTTGTGCTGCTTTTTGACCTTTGCCGGGCTTGGCTATGATGCCGCCTTTACGGCCAATATGCGTGGCGTCGTGCAAAGGTTAGGGGCGGGCGAGCCCTTTCGGGTGACCATCGGCGCGGATGACATTTGTGCGCCCGGTGGGCATAAACTATGCAGGCTTGGAACTTGCGAAAGCTATAATATGACCGGGCGGGACAAGGCCGTTTTGCAAACGCTACCAGCCGCGAACCTTTCGGATCGGCCCTGGCTGGCGGGGCAAATTCGAAGCCTTTCCTCTGAACTCGTTTGGGCGTTTCGTCGCGCGTTTAAATATGGCGCGTTTGCGAAAAGCTGTGCGCCCTGCGAATGGAATCCGTTTTGCTCGCACGTGGCCAGTACGGGATTTCAAAACGTTCTGTTGTTTCCGCAACGGGCGGCGCAAAGAGCCGCCTTCTGTCATGAGGGAGAAACGGCATGCCTTCCCTAAAGGCGGTTTTAATCACCGGTGCGTCAAGCGGTTTGGGTGAGGCTTTGGCTCTGGCCTATGCCGCGCCTGGCGTCATGTTGTTTTTGGCGGCGCGGAATGCCAAGCGTTTGATGGCGGTTGCCAAGCAAGCCAGCGAGCTTGGCGCGAACGTTCAAACGCAAGCGCTTGACGTGACGGATGGGGAAACCTTGGCGGCGTGGATCAAGGCTTGCGATAAAGTCATCCCTCTTGATCTTGTGATCGCGAATGCGGGCATTTCGGCTGGCACGCACAAACAAGGCGGCGCGGCGCCGGACGACCGCGCTGTTTTTAAAACCAATATCGACGGTGTTTTGAATACGATTTTGCCGATCCTTCCAGCCATGAAAGAGCGGCGGTGCGGCCAGATCGCGTTGATGGCGTCGATGGCCTCGTTTCGCGGGATGGCGGGCGCGGCGGCTTATGGCGCAAGCAAAGCGGCTGTGCGGCTTTATGGCGAGGCGCTGCGTGGTGAGATGAAACTCTATGGCGTCAAGGTCAACGTCATTTGCCCCGGTTTTGTTGAAACGCCGATGACGGCGATCAATACATGCCCTATGCCCTTTTTGATAAAGGCGGACAAAGCGGCGGCTTTTATCAAACGCGGGCTTGAAGCGAATAAGGCGCGGATTGCTTTTCCAGCGCCGATGGCTTTTCTCGTTTGGCTTTTTGCCGCCGCGCCAACGGCACTTATTGACCTTTTGCCCATTGGCTATGGCAAGGCAACGGAATCGGATGGTTTGGATTGCTCCGTTGGACGTTCGTTTTGGCGCAAATGTTTTTCAAGAAACAAAGTGGCCAGCGATTGATAAAACGGCGTCGGACAAACGACGCGCGAAACGCCATAAGCCAAAAAGGTCGTAATCATAAGCGGCAACGTGAGTGAGGAATCGCTGGTCATCTCCATCATGATGATGGTGGCTGTGATGGGCGTTTGAATGACGCCGGTAAAGGTGGCCGCCATGCCAAGAATGATTATGGCGGCGGCGGGCGCTTCCGGCAGCCATGGCGCGAGGGAGTTACCGAGGCCAGCGCCTGCCGCCAAGGTCGGCGCAAAAAGGCCGCCGGGTACGCCGCTGATATAGGTAAGCGCCGTAGCCAAAAGCTTCATTAAACCAAAAAAGGCGGGAACGCTCGCCGTGCCTTCGATAAGGCTTTTGGCTTCGACATAGCCTGTGCCAAAGATGGCTCCGTGGCTGGCAAAACCGAGAACCGCAATCAGCAAACCGCAACCGGCCGCAAAAAGAGGCGGATATTTTGTCATTGTTTGGCCAATACGGCTATGAAGGCCATGCGCAAAGAAAAGAAGGCTATGTGCGAACAGCCCGCCTAAAAGACCGCACACAAGGCCGCAGAGCAAAATAGGACGCGCCGCTTGCATCAACGAAAGCGCGACCGTCGTTTGACCAAAATAAGTATAATTGCCAAGTGCGGCGATGGAAACGATACCGGAGATGATAACGGCTGTGAGGACGGTTCCGCTGCTTTTTGTTTCGAACGAGCGGCTTAATTCTTCGATAGCGAACAGAATGCCAGCCAACGGCGTATTGAACGCGGCGGCAAGGCCCGCTGCGCCGCCTGCCAAAACAAGCGTGCGTTTGAGCTGTGGCGTGGAAAAGGAAAAGCGTTTGCCGATGCTATACATAATCGACGAACCGATTTGAACGCTGGGGCCTTCGGGCCCGACCGATGCGCCAAAGCAAAGGCCTAAAGCCGTAAAGAAAATCTTGGCAAAAGTCATGCGCAGCGGAAAAAGAGAGGAACGATCCGCAATCTCCGGTTTTGAAATAGCGGCAATGGTAAAGGGAATACCGCTGTCCTCCGCGCCAGAGAAAAAGCGCCGCGTTGCCCAAACGACAAGCGCGAAGCCTGCGGGCGTCGCGAGAAGGGGCAGATAGGGTGAAAAGGCGTAGAGCGTGCGGAAGAAATTGCTACTGGCGGCGCAGAGCTTGACGAAAAGGATGACGGCCAGCGCGATAACGACAGCGCCTGTCCAAAAGAGAAATCTTTCGATGAGCGACTTGGGCTTTAAGTGCCTTGGTGTGGGCATTTGTGCATGAAGAAATGACATGTCCTTTCTATGTCGCAAGGAGTTAAATATTTCGTTAGCGTGCGCTTTCTGTTGTGACAGATTGCAGCGAAACATGCAGCGCTTCGGGTGTTAGCTCGCCCACGGCACTTTTTAAGGCAAGCCGCGCAATCATTTCATCGTGCTGCGCTTTGATCAGATTAACCTCGGAGGCCAAAAGCTCTTGCCGCGCGTTGAGCGTATCCAAGATCGTGCGCGAGCCGACCTTGTTTTCCTCAAGCACGCCATGGAGCGCAAGCTCATTCGCCTTGCGCTCGCTCTCAAAAGATTTGATGGCCGCTTGCGCCGTTTGCCAATCTTGCCAGCCGCGAAGGACAGCCTCGCGGACAAGGCGTCGCGCTTCGTCAAGCTCCAGCTTTTTCTGAACCGTGGTTTCCTGCGCCGCGCGTGTACGGGCGTAATCCGCGCCGGTGCGATAAAGCGGGATGGAAACGCGCGCCATCACCGTCGCGTCATCTTGGCGTGAGGGAATCATCAGATCTTGATCCCACGCGCGGCCCACGCGGCCTTCCAAATTGACCTCTGGCAGCAAAGCGCCGCGCGCCTTGGTTATATCGGCCCGTGCGGCATCGTGGCTGAAGCTTGCGGCGATCAGCGAGGGGTTGTTTTGGACCGCCGCGTCGAGCGCCACTTCAAGTGTACCGGGCAGCGAAAGGTTCAGCGCGGGCTTGACCAAATTTTCGGGTGGCGCGCCGATTAATCTGGCAAAGGCCGCCTGATCGTTGGCCAAAGTGCCTTCGGCCCGGGTGCGTGTGGCGCTGGTGGCGCTGAGCCGCGCATCGGCCTGCGAAATATCGGTTCGCGTGACTTCGCCGACCTTAAAGCGGCTTTGCGTCGCATCGGATTCTTCGCGCAGGACTTTTTCATGCGCCCGCGTTAGCTCAACGATGGCTTGGCTTTCCAAGACGTTCAGATAGGCTTGCGCTGTTTCGAAAAGGAGTTTTTGCTCCGCCTGACGGACAAGCGCTTCGGCGGCTTTGGTCTGGGCGCGCGCAGATTCAACCGCGCTTGTGGTTCGAAAACCGCGAAAGACGGGTTGCTTGACCTTAACGCCCATATCGCGGGGCGAAAGATTTCCTTTGCCTGCGTAAAGCCCACCATCGGCAATTTCCTGATGCGAACGGCCCACGCCGCCGTCGGCGGTAATGTCGGGACGATAGAAGCTCAATGCTTCGTCAACGCCTTCGTTTGTGGCGCGGAGCGCCGCGCGCTGCGCCAAGAGGCCCGGGTTGCTTTCGTAAGCGGCGGCCAAGGCCTCCTCAAACGATTGCGCCTGCGCAGCAAAAGGGAACAAAAGGAGCGCCGCCGCGCCGAGCGCAAGCATAGAACGAAGATGCATAAAACCCTCTTAGTCGAGCGTATAGAAAACGCCACCTGGTTGAACGCCGAGCTTTTTGAAAAGCTTGGCTGGCAGACAAAAGCCCGTTAGCGGCGCTTGGATAAGATTGAGGCCCACAAAAGCCGAAAGCAAAAACCACCAAGAATCGACGAACAAGCCCAGAGCGAGCCCGAGAAGATTCATACATCCGGCGAAAATCATAACAGCGCGATCAATGGTCATGGACGTAACCTCCGTTGGGGTGAAGAGGAAGAACCACAATACAAAGCGTAAAGCTGACGTATTAACGCAACCGCTGGCCCGGGGGCCAGGTCGTAATAAATAGTCTGCGCCTCACGCCGGGTTGTGACAATCCCTTCGTGCCGCAAACGGGCTAAATGCTGGGAAAGGGCGGATTGCGCGAGCGGGATTTGCGCCTCAAGCTCGGAGACGGAGGCTTCGCCTTCGTGCAGGCGGCAAAGAATCATAAGTCGGTGTGCGTTGGCCAAGCTTTTGAGAAGCTTAGCCGCCTTATCGGCCTTGAGACAGAAAGTGGCGGGTTTCATATTCATGCTTTCTAAATTAGCACTTGCTAATATAAAAGTCAAGAGGCATGATAAAGCGTTCTCGCTGCGAAAGGGTTTGTTATGAAACGTTCTGGCTTCGTCCTCCTTCTGCTTTTGTCTGCCGCGCCCGTTCGGGCGGAAGAGGGCGCTGCGCCTTATCTTGTTCAACGTGAACGCGTGGACGATTTAAAGGCCGTGAGCGCGACGGTGGAATCGGTGCGTGAGGTGCAGGCCCGTGCGCGGATTGGCGGCACGCTCAGCCTCCTCAATGTCAAGGAAGGCGACCGCGTCGCGGCGGGCGATAAAATCGCAATTGTGGGCGATCCCAAATTGGCGATTAAGGCGCAAGGGCTGGAGGCCGGGATCCAAGGCGCGCAATCGACTTATGAAAAAGCGAAGCTTGATTTTGCGCGGGCCAAGGAATTGCGCGAAAGCGGTTATGGCACGCAAGCCAAGCTGGACGAAGCGCGGGCGGCCTTATCGGTGGCGGAAAACAATTTGAATGCGGCGCGGTCCGGCAAACAAGAAGTTACGCAACAAGCGACGGAGGGTGCTGTGCTTGCGCCGGGCGCTGGCCGTGTGCTCAAGGTTCCCGTAGCGGTGGGCAGCGTTGTGATGCCCGGCGAAACGATCGCGGTTTTGTCACAAGAAAATTATGTGCTGCGGCTTGAATTGCCTGAACGGCATGCGCGGTTTCTCAAGGTTGGCGATAGCGTGCGCCTGGGCGCGCGCGGGTTGCAGGCCGAGGGCGCGGTTCCCTCCGATGTTGGCACGGTGCAGCTTGTTTATCCCGAAATTAAAAACGGCCGCGTGATGGCCGATGTGACGGCTTCGGATCTTGGCGATTATTTTGTGGGCGAACGCACTTTGGCCTATGTTTCGACAGGCCAGCGGGAGGCTTTCTTTGTGCCGAAAGCTTTTCTTTTTAAACGTGCCGGGCTTGATCTGGTGAAGTTGTCTGGTGGGCAAGAAATCGTGGTCCAAAAAGGCGAGACGCGCGAAGGCCGCGCTGAAATCCTTTCGGGCCTGCGCGAGGGCGATCAGGTGGTGATGCCATGAGGGTTGGAATCTCAGGTCGTCTGACCCAAATTTTCATTCACTCAAAGCTGACGCCGCTGTTGCTCATCGCGAGCTTGGCTATTGGTTCGCTGGCGCTCGCGCTCTTGCCGCGAGAGGAAGAACCACAAATCAGCGTGCCGATGGTTGACATTATGGTCGCCGCCAACGGCTATAAAGCGCCCGATGCGGTTGAGCTGATTACGCGGCCTTTGGAAGATGTCGTTAAAGGCATTGATGGCGTTGAGCATGTTTATTCAACGACACAAGACGATCAGGTTTTGACAACAGCCCGGTTTTATGTGGGCACAGATACCGATGCCGCCATTTTGCGCGTGCATGAAAAAATTCGCGCTAATATTCGTGATTTGCCCAAGGGCATCCCCATGCCCGTTATTATCGGGCGCGGGATCAATGACGTTGCCATTTTGACATTGACGCTTGCGGCCAAACCCGAAGCGGCCACGCGGTATGACAACAACGCGCTCTATCGTTTGGCGCTTGAACTGCAACATGATCTTTCGAAAACGGAGAATGTTGGCCTAACTTATATCGTCGGTGGCGATCCCAGCCAGATCCGCGTTGAGCCAGATCCCGAGAAACTCGCGCTGTATGGTGTAACGCTTAACCAGCTGGTCGATAAATTATCGAATGCGAACCGTTCGTTTCAAGTTGGCGCCTTTGATCAGGATGGCGTTCACAGGCCCGTTGTCGCCGGACAGAATCTGCAAGGCGTGCCGGATATTGGCCTCCTTCTTTTAACGACGCGCGATGGACGGCCCGTTTATGTGAAAGACGTAGCGCATGTGAGCGTCGGCGGCGCGGAAGCAGCTGCGCGTGCGTGGACGATGGAAAAACAAAAAGACGGCACATTGACGCGCCAGCCTGCCGTGACGATTGCCTTGGCTAAACGCAAAGGGGCGAACGCCGTGACCGTGGCGGACGAAGCGCTTGCGCGGCTGGAGGTCCTGAAGAAAAACATTATGCCGCCGGATGTGCAGGTGAACGTGACGCGCAATTACGGCGAGACGGCAACGGAAAAAGCGGATGAGCTTATTTTCCATTTGATCCTTGCGACCTTGTCCATTGTTGCGCTCATCACCTGGGCCATTGGCTGGCGCGAAGGTGTTGTCGTTTTGGTGGTCGTGCCGACGACGATTCTTCTGACGCTTTTTGCGGCATGGCTGATGGGCTATACGATCAATCGCGTGAGCTTATTTGCGCTGATTTTCTCAATTGGTATTTTGGTCGATGACGCCATAGTGATCGTCGAAAATATCGTCCGGCGCTGGCGCAAAGATCGTGGGGCTGATTTATATGAGACGGCGATTGACGCTGTGTCGGAGGTTGGTAACCCCACCATCGTTGCGACGCTCACCATTGTGGCTGCTCTTTTGCCGATGATGTTTGTGTCCGGTATGATGGGGCCGTATATGAGCCCCATTCCGGCGAACGCTTCCATGGCGATGCTGTTTTCGTTTTTTGTCGCGGAAATCATTACGCCGTGGATGCTGGTAAAAGTTTCCGGGCATTTCTTTCAAAAGCAGAGCGTAAGCGAAAACGACGAGGAAAAAGAAACAGGCCTCACGCGCCTTTACGATCGCTTTTTAACGCCGCTTTTGGCGGACAAGGAAAAAGCCAAACGCTTTGTCTTGGGAACGGGCGCGGTTACGCTGGCTTGCTTTCTTTTGTTTCCGTTGGGGCTTGTGACGGTAAAGCTTTTGCCGTTCGACAATAAATCGGAAATGCAAATCGTCCTCGATATGCCCAAAGGCACAACGCTGGAGGAAACGGAGCGTGAGCTTCAGGCCATCGCAAGCCGCCTGGCGCCGCTGCCAGAGCTGACCTCTATTCAGGCCTATGCGGGCACAGCCGCGCCGTTTAATTTTAATGGCCTTGTGCGGCATTATTTCCTGCGTGATGGGCCTGAGCAGGGCGATTTGCAAATCAACCTGCGGCCCAAGGGTGAGCGTTCGCGCGAAAGCCACGCCATCGCGCTTGACGTACGGCAACGCGTGAACGGCATGAAGCTGCCCGAGGGCGCTGTGCTGAAAGTCGTTGAAGTTCCGCCGGGCCCGCCCGTGAATGCGACGTTGATGGCGGAGGTTTACGGGCCCGATGCAACCACGCGCCGGGCTGAGGCCGCGCGGGTGCGCAAGGCGTTTGCGACGACGGATTTTATTACCGATGTGGATACCAGCTATGACAAACGTGGCGAACGTCTGCGCTTTGCAATCAATCAGGAGAATTTGGAATTCTTCGGTGTGGATGAACAGGCGGTCTATGACACGTTGGCGGCGGTGACGGGCGGCGTAAAGATTGGGTATTCGCAACGTGGTGAAGGCGAAAAGCCTATCGACATAACGGTGCAAATGCCGCGCGAGGGCCGTTGGCTTGGCGAGCGCATTCTTTCCACGCCTGTCCCAGCGGGTGGCACAAAACGCGAAGGAAAAAATGTGGAGCTTGGCGATGTGGTGACGGTTTCGCGTGAGCTATCGTCTTATCCCATTTATCGCCGCGATAGCCGCTTTGCCGAGCTTGTGACGGGGGAGCTGGCTGGCCGTTACGAAGCGCCGATTTACGGCATGGCGGAGGTTGAGCGAAAACTCGACAAAGAAAAGGGAGATGATTTAGCGTTTTCCTATCATGGCCAGCCGCTTGATGAGTCAAAGCCGACCGCGCTCTGGGATGGCGAATGGGATGTGACCTATATTACCTTCCGCGATATGGGGGCGGCGTTCGTGTTCGCTTTGCTAGCGATTTATTTGCTGGTTGTCGGCTTGTTTAAATCGTTCCTTGTACCGCTTGTGATCTTGGTTCCCGTGCCGCTGACGCTTATCGGCATTCTCATCGGCCACGCTTTGTTTGGCGCGCCGTTCTCTGCCCCGTCGATGATCGGCTTTATCGCGCTGGCTGGGATCATTGTGCGCAATTCAATCTTGCTTGTCGATTTTATCCGGCATTTGCAGAGCGAAGGCTTACCTCTGCGCGAGGCTTTGGCCGAGGCGGGGCGCATTCGCTTGCGGCCTATCGTGTTGACGGCGGCGGCGGCAATGATCGGCGCGGCTTTTATTCTAACCGATCCGATCTTTCAGGGCCTCGCAATCTCGCTTGTCTTTGGGCTTGCCAGCGCGACAGTCCTGACGCTTCTTGTCATTCCGGCGCTTTACGTTTGGCTCAGGGGTTAAAGCTTCAGCTCGCGGTAGGGCGTTTCAGCGCCCAGGACTTGACCCAACAAAAGCGTGCTGCCGGGACGCAGAGATTCGCAAAAAGCTTTGTTAGCGACTTCGACTTCTATCGTGAACTTGGTAACCATCTTTTGCAAGGCTTGCGCGGAGCCAAAGCAGGAAATGATTTTAAACGAAGAGTCGTTCGCGCGGTTTTCCTGAACGAAAACGATATGATTTTTGCGTCCCGACAATTGAACGAAGGTCGGCGCGGCCAGCGGATAAAAAAGCTCGCTGGGCAGCGTGGCGATGAGAACGCCAAGTTCCTTAGTCGAGCCCAGCTCAGCGGTGAGAACAGGTTTGAATGATTTTGTTCTCTGCGCCGCGAGTGTGCGCGTTAATTCGTCGGACGGAAAACTTTTGAGAAGAGCGGCGCTGGCACGCTCCCAGTTTTTCTTAAGGTCTGCGACGCGTTTGCTTTGACGAAAGAAAGCGTCCAGTTCCTCTTTTGTCTGGGCCGAGGCTGTTTGGTGCGCCAAGAGTTCCCTCTGGTATTTCTTGGAATCCATAAAAAAAGAATTGGACATGAGCCCTCGGTTCAAATGTGAAAAGAAAACGGTTGAAGAATAGGCAAGAAACAGAGGCCTTGTCGATATGAAAAACCCCTCGCTTTGCGGCGAGGGGTTTTTCATTAACCAAAACAGATGCTTTATTTTTGCGCAATGATCATGATGATCTGGCGGCCTTCGAAGCTGGGCTCCGAAACGACTTTGCCGATATCGTCAAGACCTTCGCGTACGCGCTTTAAAACGGCTTGCGCAATATCTTGGTGCGCCATTTCGCGGCCACGGAAGCGCAAGGTGATTTTCACTTTGTCGCCATCCTCGAGAAAGGAACGCGCGTTTTTCATTTTAATGTTGAAGTCATGGTCATCGATGCCGGGACGAAGTTTGACTTCCTTCAGTTCGACGACCTTTTGCTTCTTGCGGGCCTCGGCGGCCTTCTTTTGCATCTCGAATTTGTATTTGCCGTAATCGAGAACTTTGCAAACAGGCGGCTCAGCGCCCGGTGAAATTTCAACGAGATCAAGTCCGGATTCTTCAGCCAAAGCCATGGCGTCACGGACGGTCATAACACCGCGCATTTCGCCTTCGGCATCAATCACTCGAATTTGTTTGGAAAGGATGGCTCCGTTGACGCGGGGGCCTTCGTTCTTTTCGCGCCGGACGCCGACTTCAGGCCGCGCTCCGGGAATAGGGGGACGAGCTATGGATATCTCCTGTTCAAAGTTAATACTAAGAAAACGAAGGGAAAAATCCCCTTCGAGCGGGGCTCATGCTGACGAAAAAAGGACGGTCGCGCAAGCTTTCTTTGTATAAAACAGTCCTTTTCCGGCCTTCTGTGGCTGGATTACGCCGCCTGCGGTGCAATATAAAGCCGCCGAACCTTGCGGCGCGACGGCTTTATAGTAAACATTAAAGAGTGTTTAGGCTTTACGGCGCAAATCCGGCGGCGTTGCCTCTTCGACAAGACGGGCAATTGCCGTCTCGAGGGGCAAGACCTCCTGCGCTTCGCCACCCAGGCGACGAAGGGCGACGCTGTTGCCTTCCGCTTCCTTTTTGCCGACGACGAACAAAGCCGGGATTTTCTCCAAGCTATGATCGCGGACTTTCGCGTTGATCTTCTCATTGCGAATGTCCAGCTCGGCGCGAAGGCCGGCCGCCGTCAAACGTTCGACGACTTGGCGGGCATAGTCTTCGGTATCGTTCGTGATCGTGCAAACGGCGACATGCACCGGCGCAAGCCACAGAGGAAACTTGCCTGCATAATGTTCGATCAAGATGCCGAGGAACCGGTGCAATGTGCCCAAGATCGCGCGATGCAGCATGACGGGACGGTGCTTTTGTCCATCCTCGCCGATATAGCTGGCATCGAGACGCTCCGGCAAAACGAAGTCGCATTGCAACGTGCCGCATTGCCATTCGCGGCCAATCGCGTCGCGCAGATAGAACTCGATCTTCGGCCCGTAAAACGCGCCGTCGCCCGGATTCAAATCGTACGCAAGCCCGGCTGTTTTAAGGGCGCTGTGTAACGCGCCTTCCGCTTTGTCCCACACTTCGTCAGAACCAGCGCGCGGCGTGGGGCGGTCGGCTAAACGAACGCGCGCAACCTCGAATCCAAGATCGGCGTAGATCGAGCGTAAAAGCTCGCAAAAAGCGAGACTTTCTGACATGATCTGATCTTCGGTGCAGAAGATATGCGCGTCGTCTTGAACCATTTGGCGCACGCGCAGCAAACCGCAAAGCGAGCCGTGCGATTCATTGCGATGGCAATTGCCGAACTCGGCCATGCGCACCGGCAAATCGCGATAGCTCTTGATGCCTTGCTTAAAGATCTGCGTGTGACCAGGGCAGTTCATCGGCTTGAGCGCTAGCATTTCGTCGCGCGAACCTTCTTCGGCGTCGTTCTTGGCGATGGACACCTTGAACATCTTGTCGCCGTACAGATCCCAATGGCCCGAAGCCTTGAACAGCGAGCTGTCATACAGCTGCGGCGTTTTGACTTCGATATAGCCTTCGGCTTCGAGGCGGCGGCGAATGTAGTTTTCAAGAACGCGATATGTCGTCCAGCCCTTGTTGTGCCAGAAAACGGAGCCCGGCGCTTCGTCTTGGAAGTGGAAGAGGTCAAGCTCGCGGCCCAGTTTGCGGTGATCGCGCTTTTCAGCTTCTTCGATCATCGTCAAATAAGCCGTCAGCTCTTTGTCATCGCGCCAAGCCGTGCCGTAAATGCGTTGCAGAACGGCGTTCTTGCTATCGCCGCGCCAGTACGCGCCCGCAAGCTTCGTGAGCTTGAAAGCCGTGCCGACAGCGCCAGTTGAGGGAAGATGCGGCCCGCGGCACAAATCGAACCATTCGCCTTGCTGGTAAATGGTGATGGTTTGGTCTTCGGGCAGATCGCGGATCAGTTCAACCTTGTAATGTTCGCCTTTCTTTTCGAACAAGTCGATAGCTTCCGCGCGGCTGACAACCTTGCGGACGATGGGGGCGTTACGCGCGACGATTTCGCGCATTTTTTCTTCGATTTTTACAAAATCGTCTGAGGAGAAAGGCTCTTTACGCGCAAAATCGTAGTAAAAGCCGTTTTCGATGGCGGGGCCAATCGTGACCTGCGTGCCGGGGAAAAGCTCTTGCACGGCTTCGGCCATCACATGGGCCGCGTCGTGACGGATGAGTTCAAGCGCTTCCGGAGATTTGCGGGTGATGATTTCGACGGAGCCGCTTTCTTCGAGCGTTCGCGTGAGGTCCCGCGTGGTGCCGTCGAGTTTGACAGCAAGGGCCGCCTTGGCCAATCCAGCACCGATGCTGGCAGCCAACGCAGCGCCCGTTACAGGGGCGGGGAATTCCTTAACGCTGCCGTCAGGCAGAGTAAAGGCGATCGGCTCGAAGGCCGCTTTGGGTGCGTTGCTCATTTGCCTATTATTATCAGCCTTTTATGGCGAAGCAATCAGTAAAACGAAAAAAGTGTGCGCCGCAAACTGAGTCGCATATGCAACACCTCAAAATTGGTTACCAGAAAGTTAATACAAAGCGTTGATCGCGGAATCCCCGCCCCTTAGGCTGGCTTTGTGTGATTCGTTTTAGGGGACGGGAGCGAACGTTTGATGGGGTCTTTGCCTCTTCTTGTGCTTTTCGTATCGACGGGCAATGCGGCGCGTAGCCTGCTTGCCGAGGCGATTTTGAATGCCAAGGGGAGTTCAGCCTATCGGGCGCGGAGCGCTGGCACAGCGCCGCTGGAGGCTATCCACCCGGAAACAAAGGCTCTTTTGGAAGTATCTGGCTATGAAGCCGTGAAGCTGCACCCCAAAAGGTGGGAAGATTTCCATGCGGCAGCCTCCTATGTCCCCGTCGATATGATCATCACTCTTTCCGAAGAAGCGCGCGAGCTTTGTCCCCGCGAGTGGGAAAGCGACCCCGTTTTTGCTCATTGGACTGTGGATAACCCGCTCGGTGCAGAATCCGCAGATATAAGAGAATGGAAGTTTCGCAAGTGCCTTCTGACGCTTGAGGCCCGCATTGGCACATTGGTGCGCCTACGGCCGAATGCAACGCGGAGCGAAATGATGCTCAATCTGCGTGCCATCGGCATGCTTGTGTGATCCCGGTGGTTGAGGGCGTTTTGAGCTCTTAACCATTTATCCCTCCTGCCTGCTTTAGAATTTTGTGCGGCGCGGCGCTATTTTAAAGCGATATTAACCAAAAGGCGGCTAAGTACGGGACATGAATTTTAATTTCTTCATCGGTGTTTTGGTTGCTGTAGGCGGCACTTTCGGCGGGTACGTTGCCGAAGGCGGGCATATGGAGGCCATTTTAGAAGCGGCCCCCATGGAAATCGTCATCATGGGTGGCACGGCGGCGGCCAGCTTTATCATCAGTAATCCGAAGTCTGTCAAAAAGGCCACGGGCCGTGGGCTTAAACTTCTTTTCCAAAAAGATAGGTTCGATAAATCATCTTATATCGAGCTACTTTCGATGATGTATCAAGTTTTCAAGCTTGCCAAAACAAAGGGCATGCTCGCGCTTGAAGCGCATGTCGAAAAACCAGAAGAGAGCTCGCTCTTTCAAGCATTCCCTGGCTTTTTGCACAATCATCATGCGGTTGAGTTTTTATGCGATTACCTCCGCCTTTTTACGCTCGGTGCGGATAAGCCCTATGAAATCGAAGCGTTGATGGATGAAGAACTCGATGTCCATCATTCAGAAAACGAAGCGGCATCGGCGGCTGTCCAAGGCGTTGCGGACGCTATGCCAGCCATTGGTATTGTGGCCGCCGTGCTTGGTATTGTGCATACGATGGGCGCTATTACCGAACCGCCAGAAGTTTTGGGTCGTTTGATCGGTGGCGCTCTGGTCGGAACGTTCATGGGCGTTTGGACGGCTTACGGTTTCATTGGCCCTATGGGCACTTATATGAAGCAAGCGCTCGAAGCCGAAGCACGCTATCAACAATGCCTGAAATTAGGTATGATTGCTTATCTTCAAGGTCTCGCGCCATCGATTGCTATTGAGTACGCGCGCAAAAGTCTTCTCTCTCACGTTCGTCCTACCTTTTCCGAAGTCGAAGAAGCAACGCAGTCTCTGCCCTCTCCGGGCTAAGTTTCCCTCCTAGGTTTTCTTTATGTCTGATCCCAATCAGCCAGTCATCATTATCCGCAAAAAGAAAGGCGGACATGCCGGCCATCACGGTGGCGCCTGGAAGGTGGCTTATGCTGACTTCATGACGGCCATGATGGCTTTCTTTTTGCTGATGTGGTTGCTCAATACGGCGACGCCAGCGCAAAGGAAAGCTATCGCAGATTATTTCGCGCCGATGGGTATCGCTTTGTCCGAAGGCGGGTCTGGTGGCGCTATGGGCGGGGCTAGCATCACGGCTTCGCAAGGTTCAGGCGTTGGCGAAGATTCAGCGGTCAACTTGCCGGAAACGATGACGACAACGGCGGGTAAGGGACAAGAAGGCGACGAAGATGTGGCGGGCAAAAGCGAGAAAAGCGCGGACGGCACCGGCAATGGTAAAAACGAAGTTCTGACGCCTCAGCAAATGGCGACAAAAGATGCGGCGGCTTTGGCTGTTGCGATGAAGAGCGAAGAAGAAAAATTCAAAAGCGCGGAAACGCAGATTTTGCAGGCGATTACGCAAACACCTGGCCTTGAAGGCTTATCACAGCATTTGGTTATTGATCGCACGGCCGAAGGGCTGCGCATTCAGATCATTGACCGCGACGGCTTCTCTTTGTTTCCGTCTGGTGTCTCAACGCCCTATGAAAAAGGCCGCGATCTTTTGCGTCTTGTGGGTCGCGTGATCTCGCGCTTGCCGAATAAAATATCCATTACGGGACACACGGATGCTTCGCCCTTTTCCCGTAATGCGCGGCGCGACAATTGGGATCTTTCGTCAGATCGCGCGAACGTAAGCCGTGCCGAGCTTGAAGCTGGCGGCGTCGCCGAAGGCCGTATCGCGCGCGTTGTCGGTTTATCCGATCGCGACCCTTATATTCCTGACAATCCGCAAGATCCGCGCAATCGCCGGATCAGCATCGTTCTTTTGCGCCATGGGCTCAATACAAGCGAGCCTAAGCCAGAAGCAGAACCCGCGCCTGAGACAATCAAGACGAAAGTCAAAGGCACGCCGTAATCTTAACAAGAGGGGGTAAAATGCTACCAGTATCATCAAACACCATGACACCATTGGCCTTTAAGAAGGGGCTGATTGTCGGTATCGCGAACGAGCACTCGATTGCTTACGGGTGCGCGGCCGCATTTCGTCGCTTTGGCGCCGATCTCGCTGTCACCTATCTGAACGACAAGTCTAAGCCTTATGTCGAGCCGCTTGCCAACCAGCTCGGCGCGGAAATCTTCATGCCGTGCGACGTGCGTGAAGAAGGCCAGCTTGAAAAGGTCTTTGAGACCATTGAAAGCCGTTGGGGCCATCTTGACTTCTTGCTCCATGCGATCGCCTTTGCTCCGCGCGAAGATTTGCATGGCCGTGTCGTCGATTGCTCGAAGGAAGGCTTTGCGATGGCGATGGACATTTCGTGCCATTCGTTCATTCGTATGGCGCACTTGGCTGAACCTTTGATGAAGAACGGCGGCTCGCTCTCTGCTTTGACGTACTACGGTGCTGAAAAGGTTGTTGAGCATTACAACTTGATGGGCCCTGTTAAGTCAGCGCTTGAGTCAACTGTTCGTTATCTTGCTGCGGAGCTTGGGCCAAAGGGCATCCGCGTGAATACGATTTCGCCGGGGCCGATCAAGACTCGCGCCGCGAGCGGTATTGATCGCTTTGACGAGTTGATCAACAGCGCGGCTGAACGTATGCCTTTGCATCGTTTGGTTTCGATTGACGATGTGGGGCAAGCGACAGCCATGCTTGCGACCGATGCTGCGAAGCTTGTTACCGGCGAAACGTTACACGTCGATGGCGGTTTGCACGTTCTTTGGTAAGAGCTGTTTGCTAGAGACAAAAAAAGAGCCAGAGGCCGAAAGGTCTCTGGCTTTTTTTGTAAGGACGATAGCTTTTTAAGCCGTCGTCGAAATCGAAGTTATCATGCCTTCGGGTGGCGCAGACGGCGTCATCGTTTCTTGAAGCGCGATGGCCGTGCCTTCGACCTGTTTCGTAAGGCCCGATGCCAGCGTTCTGTTGATGTTAATAAGGCCTCGCAGCAGGTCGGGATTCCGTTCCGATATGGCGCGGAAGCTGACTTTGTCCACATAGCAGCTCAGGTTGAAAAGAAGAACCTTCAGGTCGTGGGGGAGGGGGTTTTCCGGCTCGCACAAGGAAACCTGAAAGAACGTCCACAGCCGTTGATTGTGGCGAATGGCGTCGCCAAATTCTTGACGAGAACAACCGGGCTGACGGGCCGCTTCAAGGATGTTGGCGCAGCTTAAGAGGCCGCGGGCTTCGGCTTCACGGCTTGAGATGCCATTTTTCTGAGCCGTATCATAAGCCGAATGGAAATCCTGGTTCATAAAAGCCTCCCCCTTAGGAAATTGAAACTGGTTCACACGGAACGGCGGTGGGGTCGCCGTTTGATTCATTGGCCGGTTCTGATGCGTTGGCGGCCGCGCCCTTTTGCTCGGTATCGAGCAATTTGTGCGCAAGACGTAAGGCTTTGAAGCTTTCGCCTTCGCGCAAGTGCGTTTCGATTTCCGAAACGTACGGGGCGAGGGCCGGGTAAAGCTTGGCAAAGTTAGTCAGCGTGCTGATAACAAGCTCGTCAAGCGGTTGGCCTTTGCCTTTGAAGAGATAGACGACCTGCAGCAGAAAATAGACGTTCGAAACGTCAGATTCGGTGCGCTTGTCGATGTTCATCATGTAATCGTCGCGCAGGACGGGGCTGTCCGAGAGAATAAGAAGCTCAGCGGGGCGCGTGCCGACATTTTTGAGAACGGCGCCGCCAGCGAAAATTTTGCCTTCTGGCTTGACGCGAATTTTGAGAGGCATGGGCTCGACTCCTTCGATTGACGGAAGGGCTCTTTCCCTTCCCATAAAAAAATAGAAAACCAACAAACAAAGAGGAAAGAGTGCGGCGTTGCCGCCGCACTCTCACCCATAGGCTTAGAACAACTTCAAGATAGCTGACGCTTGCGTGCCAGAGATGCTGAGGGCAACGATGCCTAGCTGGCTCTGAGCTTGCAATGTCTGCATGTTGGCACCTTCTTCGTTCGTATCCGCCAACGTAAGGTTATCAGACGCTGTTTGCAGCGTTGACACCATGTTGCTGGTGAAGTCAGAACGTGTGTTAAGAATGGTGTTGTTGTTACCAAACGAAGCCGCGTCCGTACGCAAGGTGGACAGAGCCGTTTGCAGTAACGACTGAGCTGCCTTAACGTCCGCCGTGGCGGCCCACGCATTCGCGGCCGTCGCAATGCTTAGGCCCGCGGAGGTCACGTTGACCGCCGAGATCGCAAGCGAGGTCGTGTTCGTCGAGTTGAAGTACACGCTCAAAGTCGTCGTCGTGCTGTTCAACAGGTTTGTACCGTTGAAGGTCGAGTCAGAGACCAAACCATCCAACTGCGTACGAAGCGAGTTATACTGTCCAGCATAGCCAGCCAGCGAGGTCGCATCGGTTGTCTGCAAAGCCGAGTTCACAAGACCTTGCATCTGTGTGATCACGGTTTCGACCGAGTCGATCGCGTCCGTCGCGGATTGCACCGTTTGGATCGCCGTTGACATGCTGTCTTTTAAGCTCGACAAATCGTTCGCGCTGTTCAAGAAGCCTTGAGACGCGAAGTAGGCCGAGGCATCATCAAGCGATGAGTTAACCTTTTTACCCGTCGCCAATTGCTTTTGCGTGGATTGCAGAAGCTTGGAGGTATTTTGAAGGGCTGATAGGTTAGCACGTGTGGCTGATGATAGGGATACGTCACCGATAGACATGAGAGAACTCCTTTCGAGTGTTCCCGCGGACTCCTTCCGCGATGGTTGATGCCGTTAAGATGGACTTCATTGGTGAAGATCGCCTTAATGGCACAATGAGTCATGCTAGAAGCGTGCCAAATGAATACGTTAAGCCTCAATCAAGGCTTTGAGCTTCATTGGTTTTTAGTCCGTTAAAATGTGCGGTTATTTTGCCCTTTTACCTAGGCAAAAAATACCCAGTTCGCCGCGATGCGGAAAAAATGACCAGGCAATAATTGCCGCAAGTCGGAGCTAATCGCAAACGATGTGCAATAATTTTTCGTTTTGCGGACCTCAATCCCAAGCTTTCATTTTATCCGCAATCTCCAACGCTTGTTTTTGCGCTTGTTCGCGCGACGTGTACACGGATTCAAGAGCGGCTTCGATTTCATCGGGGTCCGTTCCGCCCCAATCGGCTACGCTTGGCGATCCAGCCGGAACTTTGACCGGGCGTTGGCTTGAAAAAGCATGGCAACCGAGAAGGTCGATCAAATCGTTTTGTCCGGTGTTGGCTGAAACATAAGTGGGAACGCCGCAGGCCATCGCTTCCATCGCGACGAGATTGGTGCCGCCTTCGCAGCGGCTCGGGAAAAGAGCAATGTCGCATTCGTGTAAAACGGAAGGCACAAATCATGTTGTGAAGGGGCGGCAGGTTGATGAAGCTCCCGGCGGGCAGGTTTTGAGAAAAAGCCAAGGATCAAACGGCAAGCCATTTTGTGGCTCAAGTTGAGGAAGCGTTTGGCAGTATACGTTCTTGTCCTTTAAAGCGGGCACATTCGTTGCCGACGGCGTAAAGGGCGGTGGGCGAACGTCAAGCGCTCGGATGGATTGTCCTGTAAAAGTTTTGAGATTTTCCATGCAAGCGTGAGAATGGGCCCAAGCCTTTTTTGCGTAAGCCTTGGGGTAAAGATAAAGTCCCGTACATGCGTCGGAATAAATTTATCGCCGCCGCGCCGAAAAAAAACTGCAGCGCGAGGTGGAGCGCCTAAAGGCCGTATCCAGAGGTGGTTGAAAGCTGCCAGGTCAACGCGAGTGATGTTGAGGCCATGGAAAAAACCTAAGAGAGAGTTAACGGAAGGGCTAAAGGTGAAAGGCGCTGCCTACGACTGAAGGCAGACAAAAAAAGAAAACCAAGCAAAAACAGCGTGAAGGCTGCTGAGAGAGGAGGAACAAGCTACGATAGACTTGTCAAGTGAAAAAAAATAGGGTATAATGATAATCGTATAAAAGGAATTGAATGCGTTTGTAGGCTCGGTATTTACGGTAGCGGATTATTTGTTTATCCATGGTGAGCGGAACCGGAGCGCACACGGGTTTTGTGAGCGTCTAAATCTTTAAGTGAGAGAAACAATGGTCGAGGCAGTTGTCATCGGCGGTGGAAGTGGAGGGATCGATCAGGTCTATGCGGCGAAAACCGCAGGGGCTGGTGCGTCTGCTGCAACCTCGATCCAGGCAACGCAGGCCGAAGGTCAATTTGGCGCTTCCTCGATTTATCTTGATCCGACGACAGGTATTCTTGTGACGGAATATTATTCGTCGAATGGCCAAGTCTCGTGGCAGATGCCTTCCGAAGTTGTGATGTCCTATCTGCGGGCGGGCATGCCTGTTCCTGGCGATGTGTCATCGAAGGCTGGTTCGGAAGGGCAAGCGGTGCAAAGCAGCACGGCTCAAACGGCTGTGGTGGCGGCTCCAGCAGCGGCCTCGGCGACGGTAGTTGCCGTTAGTGCGACAGAGGGTGGCTCTTCTGCGGGATCGACTGGCGTTACGGTCTAGGGTCAGGACCCATTAAATTCGTAGAGTTCTGTTGCCCATGGTTTGAAAAAGAGCAGGAAATGAGCGAAGCTCGTATAAAAATACAGCAAGCGAAATTGACGAACTCTTTTTCAAACCATGGACAACCCCCAAAAGTACCTAGGGGGGCGCGGCCCCAAAACGCCCCGACTGCCTCAAAAAGCTCGCGTGTACTCCAGTACATACTTCGCTTTTTTCGTAGCCGGATGCGTTTTGTACCTCGCGCAGAACCTGCAAATTTAATGGGTCCTGACCCTAAAGAAAAGCCTAGGTTTTTCTTTCAAGCCCCGTCCTTTGGCGGGGCTTTTGTTTTGCGCGTATGTTTTCTGGACAAAGCACCCCAATCGTTTTTATTCTCTTTGATCTCACTTGTTCTCAGGGGGTTTCATCCGTGTCTGCTTTCAACTCTCTCGACGATTTCTCTTTCGACAAGCAAACCGTTTTGCTGCGCGCCGATCTCAATGTGCCGATGAAAGACGGGCTTGTTTCGGATTGCACGCGGCTTGAGCGGTTGATCCCGACATTGAAAGAATTGAGCGAAGGGCATGCAAAGATCGTGATCCTTTCCCATTTTGGACGGCCAAAGGGCAAACGGGATTTAGCTTATTCGCTGCGGCCCGTTGCGGCGGCGCTTGCGGATGTTTGGGGGAAGCCCGTCGCCTTTGCCGAAGATTGCATCGGCCCCGTTGCGCAGGCCGCCGTTGCGGCTTTGAATCCCGGCGAGATCCTCGTTCTGGAAAACACGCGTTTTTATCCCGGCGAAGAGGCTAACGATCCAGCCTTTGCGGTAGAGCTGGCAAGGCTTGGCGATTTTTATGTCAACGATGCTTTCTCGGCGGCGCATCGCGCGCATGCTTCGACGGAAGCGCTGGCGAAGCTTTTGCCCTGCGCGGCGGGGCGCTTGATGGAAGAGGAGCTGACGGCCCTTTCGCGCGCGCTTGAACATCCGCTTCGTCCGCTGGCTGCGATTGTCGGTGGTGCCAAAATTTCGACAAAGCTCGATCTGCTCAACAATCTGTGCGCCAAAGTTGACTATCTAATTCTCGGCGGTGGCATGGCCAATACGTTTTTGGCGGCGCAAGGCTGCGCTATCGGCAAATCGCTTTGCGAGGCGGATATGCTGGAAACCGCGCGAAGCATTATGGCCGAGGCCAAAGAAAAACGGTGCGAAATCGTTTTGCCAAAAGACGTTGTGGTCGCGCCCGCGCTCAAAGCTGATGCGCCGATCTCAATTGAAAACGCGTGCGCCGTGCCGCCAACGCAAATGATCCTCGATCTTGGTCCGCTCAGCGCCGAAGATATCAAGGGCAAGCTTCTTGCCTGCCAGACGGTGATTTGGAATGGGCCATTAGGCGTTTTTGAAATACCGCCTTTTGATAAAGCGACAAACGAAGTGGCTTTGTGGGTTGGGGAACAAACGAAAAAAGGAAAGTTGCTTTCGGTTGCGGGCGGCGGCGATACGGTGGCAGCTTTGGCTCATGCCGGGGTGTTGGAAAAATTTTCGTATGTTTCAACAGCGGGGGGTGCCTTCCTTGAATGGATGGAAGGCAAAAAGCTGCCGGGCGTTGAGGCCTTGCGTAAAGCGGAAGCTTGATCTTAGGCGCCCGGCACTTCGTCGCGAGAGATTTCGCGCAGGCTGCCGTGCTCAAGGAAGAAAAAGCGATTGCAATATTGTTTGACGAGATCGCTGCTGTGTGAGGCAAAAACAAAAATGCCGACTGACCGGATCAGATCCTCCATGCGTTTCTTCGCATTGGCCTGAAACTCGGCATCGCCTGTGCCAAAAACTTCGTCCACAAGCAAAATATCTGGTTTGGTTGTTGTCGCCACGGCGAACATCAAGCGCGTCGCCATGCCCGAGGAATAAGTGCGCACCGGAAGCTCAAGAAACGAACCCAGCTGTGTGAAGGTTTCGATTTCCTTGAGATGTGCCGGGATTTCTTTTTTCTTAAGCCCCATCAAGCGCAGCATGCGCGTAATGTTCTCATAACCGGAAAGCTCGGCATCCATGCCCATGCCAATGTCCAGCATGGCGGACAGGCGGCCTTGACGTTCAATCTCGCCCGCGACGGGGGTATAGACGCCCGCCATCGTGCGCAGCATGGTGCTTTTGCCCGCGCCGTTATGGCCGACAAGGCCGACAGCGTCGCCTTCGTTGATCGTGAAGCTGACGTCGCGTAAGGCCGTGACGATTTGAATGTGTCCGGCTTCGCTTTCGATCTTGCCGCCCGTGCTGATGCGCACAAGGTGGTTGCGCAACGACATGCTGCGGCTGTTATAAATTGGATATTGAACGGTGACGTTATGAAAGGCGAGGGAAGTCGTCATCCTTACACCCACAGCGCGATGCGGTTGCGCTTCCTGTTGAAGAGGGCCAGCGTCGCTCCGCCGCCGATCACAAGCATGCCAAAACAGCCCACAACCGCGACAAGCGGCGGGGCTTCGCCCAATAAGGGATGCCGTACAAGCTCGATCAAATAAGCAAGCGGATTAAGCCAGACAAGATACCGCGCATAGGCGAGCTCATTCGGGCGGTAAAGAACCGGCGTGAAGAACATTAAAAGCGGCATGATCGAAGCGATCAGGTAATCCAGATCGCGGAACCGTGCGCCCAAAATGCCGATCAAAAGAACGATCCAGAAAAGATTGAGCGCGACGAGCAAAAACGCGGGGATGGCTAAAAGGCAGTACCAATTCAGCGGTGAACCCAGGCAGATGACGACGAGGAAAAAGAGAGGAATATTATGCCCCAGATTGATGGTTTGCCGGAGGACAAGCTGCGCAGCGTGCAGCGAAAGCGGTAAATTGAGATTGCGGATCAATCCAGCTTGTCGAACAAAAACGCTGGCGGCTTCTGTGATGCCCGAGGACAAAAATTGCCAAAGGACGAGCCCGACGGTCAGCATGGGGATATAGGTGCGCCGGTCGAGTTTAAAAAGCTCGCTCCAAACGAAACCAAGGCCGACAACGCCGATGGCGGTGCTGAGCGTGATCCAAAACGGGCCGAGCACGCTGCGCTTGTAGCGCGCGCGAACGTCGCTCCAAGCCAGAAAGAAAACGAGGCTTGGGTTGCGGAAGGTTTCAAGAATATCAGCTGCGCCGGGTTTCATGACAAAAGCTCAATAGAGGAAAGCGCCGTTTCCTTGGTTAAAGCAGGCTAAGCCCTTGAAGTCAATGGAGGACATAAGAAAGTGGAACCGCACCCTTTTCCGCTTGAGGCGAAGCGGGTTAAATGCGCCGGATTTAGGAGCCTTGGTTTTTTATCTGCCGATCACTTCTCTTGTGTGCCTATCACCTGCAACGTGCCATTCTGGCATTGGACAATATAGTAAGTCCACAACATGCCCTGCCATGATGAATAGGAGTGTCGAACAAGTTGCGTGATATTTCCATGGGGGATTGTGCCACACGGCGCCATCGAAGGCAAAGTGGATGCCGTCATGCTTTTCCAAATCAGATTTCCGCTGTCATCTTTTAAACAAACGGCAATGTTTTTTCCATCGTCGGTTATTTGGGATGTTCCAAATTGGGTGCAGTTCTGTCCCGCGACAACGGCGGCTTGCGCGGAGGAAGCAAAGAAAAAGGAAACGAGAAACAGCACAAAAATTTGGAAGAGCTTCATAAGAAATTCTTTTCCTCAAAAGAGGGGTGGGATCTTTTCCGTGAATCTTAAAAGAGTATATAACCCTTTTATTTAATGAAGATTTAAGGGGCAGCGTCAGTAGCGCCTACGCCTTTTGTATCGGCATCGGCAGAGGCGACCGCTATCAGAAAATGTATCTGCCAAGTTTTGCGAGTTCTTGGAGATCCGCCCGCAGGATGACTTGTGCCTCATTTGTGGGGGGGCGATGAAAGATTCGTCGTAAATGGTAACCAGAAGAAAAATTCCCAAAACTAAGAGATATTGATACCATCCCCTTTATTTTTTGGGCCCTACACCGCAGATCCGTTTGAGCGAAGCGCGTGATTTTTCTTTGTTCTTTCCCAGTTTTTTCACGAACCAAAGCAACGATTTTGCGTGTGTTGTCTAACGTGTGGGGTTGGTTGCGTCACACATCAAGCGGTTGGATAGAGGCTGCGCTTCCGTTCGCATGTGTTCGGCTACAGCGAGATACTCGGCACGATCGGAATTGTTAAAATTCCCGCCTTTTGTCTTCCCAAAGGTCTGCGCATTTTGATGATTATACTGAGAAAAAGGAAACAATGCCCTCTTTTGTTCATGCTTTCTTTACAAAACGCACACCATGATCCTCTTATGCGAAAAAAAGAATTTCTGCGTTGTGTGGCGTGTGCCTTGCAACGGGCTATAAGGAAAGGTGAAGGCTTTTGATTTCTCTGGAAAGACAGGGTAAAGAAAAGCAAAGAAAGAATAGATCGGCTTTGTCGTCCATTTACGGGATTGAGAAGTTATCTCCTTCGTCCTTTTTGTTTTTTGGCCTCTTATTTACGTTTCTTTTCTTGGGAAATACGTCGGCTTTTGCGCAGGCGGCGGACGCGGGGACGATTTCGCGTCAACTAGATTTGACTTTGCCGACCTTGCCAAGCCCTTCATCGCGTGACCTTTCGAATCCGCCATCCCCTGCGCCAGCACCGCAAGTTAAAGCGCCTGTCAAAAAAGAAACGCAATCCTCAGGCGCGATCCCCGTATGGGAAGAAGATCGCGATCCACCTGATGAGCAGACGCTTGGGGCGCCGATCAAAGAAATCCACATTATTGCCTCGCATTACCGCGAGGAGATCAACAAGATTATAGACGAGAACCTGTTTAACAATGCTGCCGTTGGTAGCAAGGTTCTTGCTGCCGTTCGAAGCAAAATATGGGATCTTTTTATCCAAAAAGGTTCCCTCGTCCACGTTGCTTTTAAACTAATCCCGAATCCCAGGAAGCGAGAAACCAGCGTCCTTCTTGTGCGTGTTTCTGAGATCACGATTCAAGAGATTATTATTCGGACGGAGGGGGCAGAATCTGTTCCTGCAAGCGATCAAGAGGCTATACGCAAAAACGTTGCACGCGCATTCAAAGAAGGAAACATTCTGAATCTTCAAAAACTCGATGCGCACATCAAACATCGACTGCGTTTGGGGGACTATAATCTCCGCGTTTCTTTGGAGTCTGTCGATTCCACAAAAATTAGAATTGTGGTTTTTGTTTCCACAAAGATGGAAAGTGAGCCCGAGCTTTTAATTCAAAACGATAATGCGGGCATGCGGGCTTTTGGGCAGAATCGTTTGGTCGGTGTGGCCGGCGTTTCAAATGTTGGCGTTTCTGGAGATCGCGTGAACGTGACGACGCTTAAGACAATGGATTTTGAACGCGGCCAATATAAAGGTCTCTATTATGCGCGCGGTGAATATGATGCGCCTTTGACCAAAGTCGAAATGCGGGGCGTCGGTTGGCTTTCGGCCATGCATTATGATGGTGTTAAAGGGGCATCGGCTAATCCCGATTCAAACGGTGAGGCTTATGAAATAGGCGCCGGTTTGACCAAGCCCCTTTTAACCAGCAAGAAATCTATTCTCGATGGTCGCGTGGAGTTTGTTGAAAAGATCGAAACGGATCGTTTTGATGCCAAGACCATTTTGTCTCAGAAAATGTCTCACGATGGGCGGATTAAGCTCAATGGAACAACCCGTCTTACAGAAAACCAGCTTTTGAGCTATGGCTTGGCCACCACGCTCGGAAGCCTCGATCTTTCCGGCTCGTCCTCGGCTTTGGCGCAAGATCAAGCCGGGCCTAAAACCGATGGTCTTTTTTCAAAAATCGAAGCGAACAGTTCATGGATGGCTATGCTTGATGAAGCGAAAAAGACAGATCTTCGTGTGAATGCGCGTGGACAGATTGCCACGAATAATCTCGATTCTATGGAAAAGTTTACGCTTGGTGGGGCTTCAGGGATGCGCGCGTTTGGCCCTGGGGAGGCGTCGGGCGATGCTGGTCTTTTGGTGAATGCGGAAACAGGTTATGTTTTGACGGGGGGAATTCGCACGGCCGCGTTTTATGATGCCGGATTGGTTCGCCGTAACATGATGGATTATGGCGATACATCTTTGCCGGGAAGCTATCTTTTACAAGATGTCGGCGTTATGCTTTCTATGGCCTATCAAAGAATCAATTCGACGTTCACTTTTGCCCATCAGGTTGGCCCTAATCCTGGACTAGATTCAAATGGAGCCGATACGGACGGGCTTAAACGGCAGTATCGCCTTTGGTACACGTTGTCTTACACATACTAACCCCAAGCCACTTCAAACGAGGAGAGACACCAATGACTGAAACAAAAGAAAAACGAGTAAGCTTTACGCTTTTGGGTGGCGTGGCTCTGTTTGCGTTGTTGTGCTGCACAAATGCGCAAGCAGCTGATGTTAAGGGATTCCAAAGCGCTCACTTTGGCGCAGACGAAAAAGAAGTTATTGCCGCCGCAACAAAAGATCTTTCGATCAAAGCGGGCGACATCGAAACAAAGAAGGATGACCAAACAAAGGTTACGATTCTTTCAGCAAAAATGAAGGATTACGCGCCCTTGAATATGGCAGCGACGATCAACTATGTGCTTGGCTACAAATGTAATTGCTTAACCCGTGTTGTTGTTCAGTGGGATTTTCCTGAACCAACCAGTACGGAACAACGCAAGAGTGCTATGCTGGCCGTCGGGGCTCTTATCGGCAAGCTCAACGAAAAAGGTTGGGGGAAGGATGAGGTCGTGATGAACCGAATGCTCGGCGACGTTAAAGAGGGCGCTGAGGGGGCTGTTGTTTTCTTCCGTGGGCAAGACAAGCAAAATCAGGCCGTTACCTTAGCTGGTGCGCCGGTTAAAATGGAAAAGAACGCGAAGGCAAATAAAACGGACTCTAAAGCCGATGCCCTTGCGGCAAATATAGATAAAATCAAAACAGTTTCTTTGATCTATGAAAAAGACGCCGTAAATCCAGATGTTTATCGTGTGGATGTTTCCAATTTCTAATAGCGCGAAGTCGAAGAAAAAGGGCGCTTAACAGGCGCCCTTTTTTTTGGTTTTTTACCCCGCTTCTTTTTAAGTCTTTTCACGCTATCTCCTTATATTTTAATCTTTCTTCACCCTTTTTATGTGAACATAAGAGTGTGGAAGCTGAAGCTTGGGTAAGCATGTTTTTAAACCGAAGGGCGCTTAGAAAAAATGGCCTCCGTTTATTGCGCTTATTCTCGGCATAACGCGTAACTTTACTTCAAAAAACCGATGCTCTTTCTATCGAAGAGGAACAAGACCTATTTACAGACCTTTCTTTGGATCGGGCTGCTTTTCCTTGTGGGGCCATCAGTTTCTCCTGCTTGGGCAGAAGTTGCGGCGACAACGTTGCCTTCTGGTGCAAATGTCGTCGCGGGTCAGGCTTCCGTTGTGACAAGCGGCGCGCAGATGAACGTGACCCAAACCACGCAGCAATCCATCATCAATTGGAATAGTTTTAATATTGGATCGAAAGCTAGCGTGACTTTCGTTCAACCGAACAGCAGCGCATCGACGCTCAATCGCGTTCTTTCCAGCGATGCCTCGCAAATCATGGGTACGTTGAGCGCCAATGGTAAAATCTTTTTGATCAATCCGAACGGAATTGTTTTCGGCAACGGTGCGCAAGTCAATGCGGGTGGGCTTGTCGCTTCGACGCTCGATATTACGAACGAAGATTTCTTAAACCAGAATTACAAATTCTCGCGCAACGGCGCGACGGGCGAGGTCACGAATAATGGCACGATTGTCGCGGCCCCCGGCGGTTATGTCGCGCTCATCGGGGCCAAGGTCACGAATGCGGGAACAATCAAGGCTCCGTCTGGGGTTGTCGCCGCTGTCGCGGGCGAGAAGGTCAAGCTGCCATTGACGGACAGCGGCTTGATCACGATTGATGTTGACCCCGCAGAGGTTGAGGCAAGCGTTACGAACACGGCGAACGGCGTGATTGCAGCCGAAGACGGGCAAGTTTATCTGGCCGCCGATGCGGCAAGTGCGGTGGCTTCCAGCGTTTTGAACAAAGGGTCTGTGAGCGCGAAAACGGTGACGGTTAGTGCGCCGAACGGCACGGCTTTTTTTGATGAAGGAAGCAGTATCACCGCCAATACAATCAAGGTCGCGGCCAGCACGCTAACCGGAAACGGCAATCTGACGGCAAGCGGCGACGGGGCGACGATCACAGGCGAGGCCGGATATATAAGCCTTGGCGGAACGCTATCGGCTAGCAATGGTAGCGGGACCGGCGGCACGATCAAGCTTTCGGGGCGCACCGCTTTGCTTTTGCCATCGACAAGCGCGGTGATTGCTAATGGCAAGGTGGGAGGGCAGGTAAAGCTACTTTCTAACCAAGGGTTCGTTCTTGTTTCCGGTTCTGTTTCGGCGGTTGGTTCTTCGGGCGTTGGCGGCACGATTTATATTTCTGGCGCTTATGCCACCACGTTTCTTGGCAGCACGATCAGCGCCAACGGAACGAGCGGCGGCGGCACGGTTTACATCGGCGGCGGTTGGCACGGTGCGACGATTACGATAAACGGCGAGATTCTTCCCCTTTCGAACGCCACGACGCTTGACAGCAAAACAACCATTACGGCGAGCGCAACTGTTTCAGGTCATGGTGGCGAAGTGGTTCTTTGGTCGGCGGCAACGACCGATTTTTATGGCTCCATCACAGCACGCGGCGGGCCATCGGGTGGCACCGGCGGCAATGTTGAACTGTCTTCGGGCGGGACATTGACGGTGCAGCTTTCGAAAGAACACGGGATCGACGTTCTTTCCCCTGCAGGTGGTGTAAACGGCAACATCTTGCTCGATCCGACGGATATTGTGATTGGAACAGCGGCGGCTTCGTCCTTTGAAATTTTTAAAGCGTTGCTGACAAGCAACGGGACGTTGAGCGGGACGAACACGCTGTCAACTAACTCCGATTTTGGTTATTCGGTCGCTTTAAACAGCAAGTATGCGCTGATCGGGGCTTATGGCGCTAACGCATCAGGTGATGCGTATCTCTCAGGCGATGCGTATCTCTATAATCTTACGACGGGGGCGTGGACGGATTTGCTTTCGACAAATGGTGCGCCGACGATTGCGACGAGTTCGTCTTTTGGTTCTGCGGTCGCACTAAACAGCACCTATGCGTTGATCGGAGCTGATGGAACAACATCTTCTACGGGGGCGGCGTATCTTTATAATCTCTCGACGGGGGCGTGGACGAGCTTGCTTTCGACGACAGGCGCGCCGACGATTGCGACGAGTTCTGGTTTTGGTTATGCGGTTGCGCTGAGTGATGCTTATGCCTTGATCGGGGCTAATTGGACAACATCCTATAAAGGTGCGGCGTATCTCTATAACCTTGCGACGGGTGCATGGGTGACGCTGCTTTCGACGACAGGCGCGCCGACGATTGTGACATATTCCCTTTTTGGCGGTGCGGTTGCGTTGAATGAGACTTATGCGTTGATCGGGGCTTATGGAACAACCTCCCAAACTGGTGCGGCGTATCTTTATAATCTCTCGACGGGCGCGTGGGTAACGTTGCTTTCAACGACAGGCGCGCCGACGATTGCGTCGGGTTCCTATTTCGGCAATGCCGTGGCGTTGAATGAGACTTATGCGCTGATCGGGGCCTATGGGACAACCTTCTACACTGGCGCGGCGTATCTCTATAACCTCTCGACGGGGACGTGGAAAACGTTGCTCTCGACCACAGGTGCACCGACGATGTCGGCGGGTTCCTATTTTAGCTCTGCGGTTGCGCTGAATGACACTTATGCGCTTATCGGCGCTTATGGCACGGCCTCCTTTGTTGGCGATGCGTATCTTTATAACCTCACGACGGGGGTGTGGACCAGCTTGCTCTCGACCACAGGTGCACCGACGATGTCGGCGGGTTCCTATTTTAGCTCTGCGGTTGCGCTGAGTGACACGTATGCGCTGATCGGGGCTTATAGAACCTCATCCTATAAAGGTGCTGCCTATCTCTATAATTTATCAACCGGGGCGTGGACGAGCTTGCTTTCGACCGCAGGCACGCCGACGATTGCGTCAGGCTCCTATTTTGGTAAGGCCGTTGCGCTGAATGAGTCCTATGCCCTGATCACGGCTAACGTCATAACATACTCAACAGGCGCGGCGTATCTGTATAATCTCTCGACCGGAGCGTGGACGACTTTGCTCTCGACCACAGGAGCGCCGTCGATTTCGACGAATTCGTATTTTGGTTCTGCGGTTACGTTGAGTGAGGCCTATGCACTGATCGGGGCGTCTAATACAACATCCGGTACTGGCGCGGCGTATTTGTATAATTTATCGACAGGGGTGTGGACGAGCTTGCTTTCGACGACAGGCGCGCCGACGATTGCGTCGGGTTCCTATTTCGGCAAGGCCGTGGCGTTGAATGATGCCTATGCGTTGATCGGGGCCTATGGGACAACCTCCCAAACTGGGACGGCGTATCTTTATAATCTCTCGACCGGAGCGTGGACGACTTTGCTCTCGACCACAGGAGCGCCGACGATTGCAACGAATTCGTATTTTGGTTATGCGGTTGCGTTGAATGATAGCTATGCCCTGATCGGAGCTTATA
>Ga0209373_10000183_pt1 | contig 135701 bp, 125 predicted proteins | sample Higcelweek5metaG_FD_187173 | JGI IMG/M metagenome (GOLD analysis project Ga0209373, IMG submission 187173) | Freshwater pond sediment microbial communities from the University of Edinburgh, under environmental carbon perturbations - High... | ecosystem: Environmental > Aquatic > Freshwater >... | reverse complement strand
CCGCCTGCGGATCTCTTTGATCTTGGAATCATAGGTACTACTCTTACTCAACAGTTTGTTCTTATGTAATTAGTGCAATTGTATTCGCCGGAAAACGAAATGTCAATACGGGGAATTTGTAAGAATTATGACGCGAATCGGATTGGGTGCTTAATCAACCCTAGGAGATCCGCGGCGCGCGAAAACATTGACAGAATAGGATAGGAGTCATACATTTATAAGTGAGTATATTATTGGGAGACATAGTAATATGAATAAACGAAGCAGCAAAGCTATGATGATTCTTCTATTTGTATTCTTGTTATTAGCGACTGCGTATTTATTTTTGTCGTTAGTTTACCAAATAAATAGACCTGAGAACGTATATGTGACAGGTTTGCCGAGACATGGAAACAATGGAAGCTATGAAAGCACTGAAAGCACTGAAAGCAAGAAAGTAACATATATTGATGGCCCAATTGCTAAAGAGTGCAAAGTGATACTGGCTGGAGTTGTCACAGTTTCAATAGGATTCATTGTTTTTGCAATTTATTGCATCAAGCGTAAGCTGTATGGACGTATGGAGGTCGTAACCCTTATTTTGACGTTGGTATATTGGGCGGCCGGAGAATTTGTTATATGGATGTAAAATATATAAGGCAAAACAGCGGGTCTATGTTGATGACTTATCAATCACGAAGTCTTAGTCGGAAAAACCATATTCTTTTCCAACTTCTTTTCCAAGCGTAATTTTCCATCAACTATTGCGCTATGCCGGGGCATTGCTTATCTCGTTGGTAAGAGTTACACAGGCAATGACATGTGTGTGATCCTCCTCCCACAGGCGCATCTCATATTTACCCGCGCTTGGGAAGCCCTGTGACGGAAGATAAACTTCGATAGCGCTCGTACCGTCCACCTCGATGGTAACGATCTCGGTATCAACCACCTGCACATCATCGATCCACCAGTCAACGATCAGATTGGTTCCTTCTGCGAACGGTCTGTCAAAATACGTGGTGATCCATATTCCGTTGTCATCGATATAATAACCGACCGTACCAAGCCAACCCGGCTCCTTGCTGTAGTGCATCCAGAATCCGTTCTCATCCGTATTTGAATACCCATATACCAGGCTTCCGTCGGTGCAGAATTCGGGAACCTGCTCGTAAACTCCTATCGCCTGATCCGGATGACCCGAAGGGCTGACGTTATCACTCTCGAAGTAACCAAAGAACTCGGGGGTCAGCGTAGCCACTATCTCTTCTTTTTGTTGCTTATCGATCTCGCCGATCTCATATAGCTGTTCAACAGCAGCAGAATAACCGCTCATCATCTGATCGAATGTGGCTCCGTGCTCAAACTCGAAAATCCCGCGGTACGGTTCCGTAATTATGTCTCCAAGTATCGTGAGAGAATCGGATGAACTGCCATTTTTGTTCACACTTACCTGCAACGTATAATCTTCCGGACTGCAGTTTGGAATGGCCTCCGTTAACGCATCATAAATAAGCGCAGACTGATCATCCCACATATCATATAGGTCCATTCCGAGATATCCACACCTTACAAGATTCATATAGTATCGGGTCCGAAAATCATCCGTACAAAACTGCAAATATAAATCATCGCTTGACGGCGCACTGCCTGTGATGGTCATGTCATAAGGATCTTTTCCATACTCTATCTCGTAATCGTGTGACATTACGTACGACATATATGCTGCGACAAAATTCCGGACGGCCTTTTGGGTTGCTTCGCCTTCACCTCGTACGAGGACATTATCATATACTCTGTATTCTTCTTGATCCTGATCCAAGACTAAATCAGAATATCCGTACAATGCCATATCGTTCATAAATGATTTCAAATACGTTTCGGCTTCAGAAGGTAAGACGGATACGGGATCCGGCAACGTAGCAGCACCTGAAGTGACCAGTCGCACAATCTTGCGCGCAGAGGCCCTTGTGAGAAGCCACGGTCCCTCATCTTCGTCGCAAATAAACTTTAACGTTATCGTTTTCTCTTCTCTTTCCTCATATTCATCGAGGGCAGAGTAATATTCTTCTATCTTCATATAATCGGTTGCCATGTTAGAGGCAAAGGCTGCCATATCAATGTAAGAGAAGGTAACATCCATCTTCGCATCTGAACCATCTTCATCAATTTCTGGTTCAGCGCACTCAGTTATCTCGGCGAGAGATATCGCATGCTCAATTACCTTGAATGTATCGGGAAGATAATCACTAAAAACCTCGACATCACTGTCGTAATCATAGTGGCTCGCTAGCTCCCCTAAAGCATCGTTATCATCTTCGGGAAGCGCATCGATAAAAGCCCCTGGTATAGCACTGATTTGCTCGGCATCCTCTTCGGCAAGCGCATCGATAGCACTGGTTTGCTCGGCATCATTTCTTTTGCTGACTGTGCATCCGGTCGAAACGACCATAGTTATTATCAAGATGGTAGCTATCACTTTTTTTATATTCATAATTGCTATTTCCTCTCAAATAGTCGACATATTCGGCGATGCCATGATCTAGCGTGAAGAAACCCGTTTCGGCCCCAATGGTCATATTCCCTTTGCCTTCATTCAATATTATACTCCACAACGACCAATAATCATTTTAGCGTATAATATTTACAGAATCGACGAAGCCATACAGATAGTAATCTGGACATAGAAGGAATGAAGAGTGAAGCGCAAGCTTTCTTAATTAGTGGGGAAATGGAATAAATAATGTTTTCTGAGTATTTGAGGAGAGATTATGAAAGTACGAAAAATGCATCCCTTGGACTTGAAGCAAATGGAGCATTGTGTGTCATTGTATCGAGAACAGGAAATAAATATTGTTTGAATGGTACTTATTATATTTCCGACACTTATGATTTCGATTTAGGGGATCCAAGTGAAATACTCAAGGGTCTCTCAAACGACAATATGGCAAAACTCCATGTTGCAGGACTGTCAAAAGCATTCTATTATCATGGGGAAAAAAGAAATAAGTTATATGTATTAACAGATTGACTAGAGGGAGTTGTTATGAAAAAAAGAACACGAGTAATTGCTTTCTCAATTGTTGGCCTGATTGTTGTGCTATTTCTGGTACTATCTTTGACGATATGGATTAGTGTCAATAACTATGTCGAATCTCAGAAACCAAAAATTTCTGATGATATCAGTGAGAGCGAGTCGACATTGCTACAGGATGAATTCGACATAAGCCTGCCGCCGGAAGCAGATATCACTGCTTTCAGCTATACCAAAGATACAATCATCATTCGTATTGAAGGAGTGGAAGATCTTCCGGCTTTTCTTATCGATTCACTACGCTTGGGAATTGATATTGAGAAAGCCAAGGAGTTGTCGGATCATTTTTATCAAGTTAGTAAGAATGACACAAGTCCATATCCGGACATGTATGGCAACGATCACCAGTCATGGGTTATAGCACCGTTAAAGTATCCGTCATGTCCCTTTGAGTCCAATACTATAATTGCCGTTTTTCTACTGGACGATAAACTCACAATCGAGATAACGAAACATTACTATAGTTCTAAGAATCAGGTAGTACTAAGAGATATTGCAGTCAAATGAGTGTGAACGGGGTGCGTCATCTGTATATTGTTCGCCCGAGTAGATCTTTATTAACTTCGATGTAATTTACTATTTGACAAGAGCCGAAAAGTCAGAACTGTATTCGCAGTAAATCTCTTATTTCCCCTCGCCTGTTTCGGCGTAGGCCGCGATCGCATCCCGTAAGAAGAAGGCGCATCCGGGCGCGATTTTGTCGTAGTAGGCGGTGAAGCGCGGGTCGCTCACGTACCCTTCGGCGAGGCCCTTGTGCGCTTCCGGCGTTGTTGTAGCCTCCTCATCCTTTTGTCATGATATTGCCTTCTCTCGTACGGCGGACGTTCTTGCGACATCGCTTGCATCGTCATGCTCAAAGCACACCGATTTGCGAAAAAGTATCCCAATATTGGGACGGAAATATAATCAACTTAATCAATGTTATCAAATTATAACAAAAAACGTTGACACAAATTCGATTGAGTGGTAAACATACAAATGAATAGCTTATATATGTATAAACTCTCGACTCAGTTATTCTGTTTTCCTAGTACTGTATAACGTGCATTTGTAGTTCAAGCGCGTTCATTCTGAGGGGGTACTTCATGAAGATTTCGAACAGAAAATTCTTATCAATCCTTATCGTTATAGCTATGTTATGCAGTACGTTTTTAGGCGGCAGCGTACAGGCGGCAGACACCGGCATTACGGCCGTTTTTGATAAGAATGGATTAAAGGCAGATTTCAAGGTAGACAGTCAATGGACTGGCTTTTTTAACGGAACCATAACGGTCACGAACACCGGAACACAGCCGGTAGAGGACTGGGCACTTACCTTCGACTTCCCTCACGAGATTACGAATATTTGGAACGCGGCGATCATCGAACACCAGACTGGTGTATATACAGTCAAGAATCTGGTGTGGAATCAGGACATTCCCGTCGGGGGCAGCATAAACTTCGGATTCACAGCTGCCGCATCCGGAGAAATCACGCGTCCAACCTTTTTTACCGTCAATACAAAAACGACTGAAGTAACAGCGGAACGAATAAAAGTAGAATATGTTCTATACAGTGACTGGGGATCCGGGTATTCGGCGGCCTTGAAAATCACCAACCTTTCCGCGACAACAATAGAAGACTGGACCATTGATTTCGATTTTACACGAAGCATCAGTAATCTTTCCTGCGGGAAAATAGTCGCGCAAAGCGGAACACATTACACCCTTCAAAATGACGGTTACACACAGAATCTGTCGGCCGGGCAAACCATTCAGCTGGGACTGGGAGGAACCGGCGGTGTTGCAGCCGATGTACCGACACACTGTGTTGTTAAGCAAATCGTACCCGGGTTTGACTTGGTTTCCGATACGGATGGAGATCTGGTATTGGACTGGATCGAGATTTGCGTAAACGGAACAGATCCGTTAGTTCCGGGGGGAGTTATCCCGACACCGACGCCGACGCCTATCGAAGTTACGCCTACGCCGACAGAGCCCACACCGACGACGGTGGAACCGTCACCGACACCAACAGAGCCCACGCCGACGCCCACACCAACACCGCCGGTGGATATGGAGACAGATTCAGATAGCGACTTAGTCCCGGATTACTATGAAGATATTTTCGGAACAGATAAGAATAATCCGGATACAGATGAAGATAAATTATCCGATTATATGGAAATTATATGTGGACTAGATCCGTTAACAGATGACAGTAACGGAGATTTCGATGAAGACGGACTAACAAACGGTGAAGAATTGGATTTGGGAACATACGTGTGGACATCCGATTCGGATCAGGATGGTCTTTCCGATTACGATGAAGTAAGAATATACGGTACAGATCCGATGAATCCGGATTCGGATCAAGACGGATTGTCTGATGGTGATGAAGCAGCAATTGGAAAGAATCCTAACGATCCTTCAGACGCAGATGTAAAATTGGAACAAACAGTAACTCTGGATATAGTAAACGCTGAAGATGCAGGTGTGCAGCAAGTGTCTGTCAAAGCTTCTCTTCCAGGATTAATCGATAAAACGATTACAATTCGTGACGTGTACAAGGTTGATTATTACACTACCGATGTATACGGAAGAATTGGGAGCCCTGTATCTTTTGAAAGTACTGAAGAATTTGATGAAGCCACAATAACGTTTTCATACGATGAGAACTCTCTCGGAGATGCGGAGGAAGAAAACCTCGGGGTGCTTTGGTACGACGAAGCAAACGGAGGATATATTATTCAAGAGCAGGCGGTAGTAGATACAGAAGCAAACACAATTACATTAACCGTAAATCACTTCAGTACATATTTGGTCGTTAACAAGGATATGTGGAATAATCCGGTATTCCCTGATACATCAAATAATATGTATATTGCTCATTATACAGGCAAATGTTATGTACATCATTGGTACCCAATAGATTCAGTTGATAAAAATTTCGTTGAAGGAGATCATTATGCTTGGTGGGCTGTTGATAAAGCGGGTGTAAAAATTGCGACATTATACAAAAGTATAGAATATTCATATGACAATGGTTATGAGCATGTTTATGATTGTACGTATGATTGGCTGATGGTGGATCAAACAGATAAAGACAAAGATGGTTTGTATGATTGGCTTGAAACAAAGGGAATCATGGCAACGAATGGAAGAGTATACTACACAGATGCAGGCTCTGGTGATGGAGACACAGATGGTGTTTCTGACCTGGAGGAACTTGGGACGATTTACTATATTGCTCGTTCATGGGATGGAACTCTATACATATATTTAAATGGTGAATGCGTATACATTTCAAAAGACGGAACGATTCCTTTCAATTCGCAGTACTTTATATTAAAAACATATGCTGATGCTGTCCCACGAGGTTTCGTAAAGCCTATATGTATTCTGAATTCATTCCCGGTTCAACCGGATCGGGATGGTGATACGTATACGGATGATATTGATGAGAATCCATTGGATCAAGCGGTTAATTGGGGCTTTTTCTGTTTTTCAGAAACTGTTTGGGAATCAGAATATGTTCCGGTTTTTGAAACGATATATAATACTCACGCAACTGATCTGGCAACTTGGGGTCAACATCCGGAACTTGCGGATGATCCAAAGTTACTTGGTATATATGCTTATGCAGCATATGTAGGAAATTTTCATTGGTATAATTTTCCCAATGCTGCTTGCGCAATGGATCATTATCTAAATGCGGATGGTACTGATTATACGATTAATGTTGAACTTCTTGTATATACTTCTTTCATTGGTTCTGATCTATATAAGCTGAATTTAGAAAAACTTGAAGAACATATTAAATCAGTTCTAAAAGATGGAGATTCAATATGCATCGTAAGTAAAATCCCTTTTTCTGCCAATGCAAATGATTTGCGACCAACCATATATTCTACAGATTGGTTTCTAACTCTTGGAGCAGCAAGTGGAGCATTTTGTGTCACAGCGTCAAGAGCAGGAGATGAATACACTATAAAGGGTACTTATTATGTTGCAGACAACTATGATTTTGACGAAAATGATGACAAGTTCATTTTTCCTGGCTTACAAAATGGCGATATGTTCAAACTTCATAGTGCGGGGGTAGCTCAAGCATATTTTATGCATGGAGAAATGGATATGAATATTGTATTCTAAATTTACTGAGGAGAAGATCATGAAAACACAGAAATTTGCCACAACCTTTCTAACCATCATATACGGCATAGGTATTATATTTGTAATAATAATTATAATAAATTTATACATATATACCGAACAATCAAAACCTAAATTCACTAACGATATTAGTGATAGTGACTCAATATTACTACAGAATGAATTCGCCATAAGTTTGCCTGAACAAGCGAAGATAACGGCCTTGGGTTATTGCACCGACCTTATTGTTATTAGAATTGAAGGTGTTGATGATCTGCCTACTTTCTTGAGGGATACCATTCATTTGGAACTTGACACGAAAGAATCGGAGAAATTAGCAGATGAAATATTTGAAACTATGAATGATAATAATCAGGAATATGAGGACATGTATGGCAGCAACCGTCAGTCATCCTTCTTCCTAAATTCCAATTATCAGACAAATCCCATTGATGCTGGCACCATAACTAGCTTTTTTCTTTTGGACGGTAAACTCGTAATCGAAATCAAAAAGCCGGAAACAACCACGGGGAATCGTGAGGCTATTAAGGAAATTGTTGGCACTTAAGGGCTGGATTGGTTATCTAACGATGGTTTGCCGGAGTTGATCGTCATCAGCTCCGATACCGTTGACTTCTCAATAGCTTATAAGTTCTCAAGAGCCGAAACCCGTTGTTACCCAGCGGGTTTCGGCTCTTGTTGATACATGCTGAAAAGTCAGGACTATATTCGCAGCAAATCTCTTACTTTCCCTCGCCTGTTTCGACGTATGCCGCGATCGCATCCCGCAGGAAGACGGCGCACCCAGGCGCGATTTTGTCGTAGTAGGCGGTGAAGCGCGGGTCACTTACGTACCCTTCGGCGAGGCCTTTGTGCGCTTCCGGCGAATATTCGGTCCAGTAGCGCATGAGCCATTCGCGGTGCAGAGCGGCTGCTTCCATGGCGAGAGAGCCGCGCGGATCGCCTGTTTCGAAGGCTTTCCGGATGGTCTCGTTGAGGCGGGTTTCCAGCGTCTTAGTATCTTCATAGTCCGTCTTCGTCATGTTCATGACCTTCCTGTTCGAGGCGTCGATGGTCTCGTCGCCGAATCGGGCGCGGATTTCGGCGCCGTATTTCTCTTCGTTTTCGCGGATGAGGTCTTTCTTGAAGCCTTCAAATTTCTCGTTATCTTGCATTATGGTTCCTCCTTTTTGTGCGGAAAGTGTCTTTTCGAGCGTCGTAATCAGCGTACCGATCCGCTTTTCCTGTGCGCGTAAAGAGATCAGATGGGAGGCAAGCGCCGTATCCGGATCGTAGGCGGGGTCCGAGAGTATCCGCCGGATCTCGTCGAGCGGCATGTCGAGCTCCCGGTAGAAAAGGATCTGCTGCAGCAGATCGACTTCCCGGTCCCGGTAGATCCGGTATCCGTTCGGCAGAAGCCCGGACGGCGGCAGGAGGCCGATCCGGTCGTAATACCGGAGGGTCCGGGTGCTTACGCCGGACAGACCGGCCAGTTTGTTGATCGTGTATTCCATATCGCTCACCTCATATGCACATAGTAAACCTTGACGTTACGTCAAGGTCAAGCGGTTTGTGAGAGATTTTTTTCATGGCGCTTTTCGAGTACAATAGAAGAAAATATACGGCCCATCGGGCCCAAGCGGGAGGCTTCTATGATCGTTACGACTACTCCTTCGGTGGAAGGCATGAAAATTGTGGAATACAGAGGTCTGGTTTTCGGCGAAGTTGTCGCCGGCGTGGATTTCGTCAAGGATTTTTCCGCCGGAATCACGAACTTTTTCGGCGGCCGCTCGGGCTCCTATGAGGGCGAGCTGATCGATGCGAGAACGGCCGCGGTCAACGAGATGGTTGAACGTGCGACGCGTGCGGGTGCCAATGCGGTGATCGGCGTCGACGTCGATTACGAGGTTCTCGGTCAGGCGAACAACATGCTGATGGTGACCGCGTCAGGTACAGCCGTCGTAATCGGCTGATCACGGCTGTGAGAGCTTTTATCCGGCGGGTACGGCCCGCGATCGTTTTCTGCCTTGCGCTGCTCATTCTTCTGACGGCGCTTACCGCGTCATGCTCGAAAAGCACCGGTACCGGGACATTTCCGGCGGACGCTTTTCCGGGGACGGAGGCGGGCGGGGCGGTAACGGGGACCGCGACTACCGAGGTGTCTGCACAAATGCAGGCGGGCACAGCGACGCCGGCAGCTGCTGCGACGCCGGAGGTCACGTGGTACGAGCCGTCGCCCTTAAGCGCGGAAGAGATTTCGAGGCTTCCTGCGGGGGAGCTTCTCGGGATCGCGCCGACGGGGGAGACTCTGGACGGGTGCTTCTATTATGAAGAAATTTCGGACGAGGTCTTTTCACGCATGAAAGGAAATTCCTATAAGGACGATTGTGACGTGCCGCTCTCGGATCTGCGGTACGTACGTGTGCTGTACCGGGACTTCGACGGGGCCGCGCGGATCGGCGAACTGGTGGTGAACCGGCTGATCGCGGACGATGTCCTTGAGATTTTTCGCGGGCTTTACGATGCGGATTACAGGATCGGGAAAATGGTCCTGATCGACGAGTACGGCGGCGACGACAATCTGTCGATGGCCGAAAACAACACGTCGTCCTTTAATTACCGGATCGTCAATCATTCGACGGTCCTGTCAAGGCATGCCTACGGGCTTGCGATTGACTTGAATCCTTTGTACAACCCGTGGATCTATGAGAAGGACGGCGAGACGATTACGGATCCGCCGTCGGGAGCGGCGTATGCGGACCGCACGCTGGACCTTCCGTACCTGATCGATCACGAGGATTTGGCGTATATTCTATTTACCGAACACGGATTTAAGTGGGGCGGGGACTGGGACGGATCGAAGGACTACCAGCACTTTTCCTATACGCCCTGATTTTCTTTTCGCGCGTGCTATAATCGAATCAAATCGGCTTTTTCCGGGAGGCTTGATATGGATATAATCGCCCTCCTCTTAACGTATACGCAAGCGTTTATTCTTACTATAGCGGTCGAGACGCTGTTTTTTCTCTGTGCCGGACCGCGCGACCGGAAGTTTCTTCTTCTGGTCGTTCTGATCAACCTGTTTACCAACATCGCACTCAATCTATGCCTGATGACGACGCAGCTGACGGGGATCATACCCGGAAGAAGCCGGCTGTGGCATTACGCTATCCTGGCACTTATGGAAGCCGCTGTCGTGATTACGGAGTACAAGGCGTATTCGGCGTTTCTCGCGCGAAAAGACAAGGCGCTCTTCATCAAGACGCTGCTCGCCAATGCGGTGTCGTTCTCAGCGGGGATCGCACTCGGATATGTGATTGGGGTGACGGGATTTCAGATCTTGTGAAGGCGTAGGCGGCTGCGAAGAATGAGGAACATTCAGATATTATGAAGGCGGCCGCCAAGATTGCGGCTGAATGGGCCGAAGGCGGCATAAGAGGAGGGGACCTTGTGTTGCTTAATGGAAAAAATGCCTGTTATCAGGCTTTTTATGAGTAATTCGTGCAAAATTGAGCCATCAAGTTCCGGTGAGTGAGAGCCACAGTTTGTAGAGACAGAGCCGCCCTTCCGGTAGCAAGAGCCAAGGTGAAAGAATTCCTATAAAGTATCACATGCACGCCGGCGAACCTACTCAAACGCGCTTAGATGCTGATTGAGTAGGCTTGTCAATGACAAGAAACTCGCCCCGTGGGCCGTCGAACCTACTCAAACGTGCTTAGATGCTGATTGAGTAGGCTTGTCAATGACAAGAAACGCGCTTCGGGAGGCAGGTCAACCTACTCAAATACGTTCAGACGCAGATTGAGTAGGCTCGCAATGATAAAAAACGCGCTTCGGGAGGCAGGTCAACCTACTCAAATGCACTCAGATGCTGATTGAGTAGGCTCGCAATGATAAAACCACGCTTCGGGGCACCGTCGAACCTACTCAAATGCACTCGGATGTTGATTATAGAAGTGCTAAAATATACGTGCACCATTCGTGCGGCGGCACTGCACCATTTACTCCGGTCACCATGCACCATTCGTGCGGTCAATGTGCTCAATTCGCGGCGGTATATTCAGTTGGATTTCATAGATCCTGTTGCTGATTGCGCCAGGGTGAAATTGAACCATCGATCTACCCGGTTTTGAGGCGCCCCGGGAGGTGTATAAATGAAAGAATTTTTTCCTGTTGACAAATTTGAAAAACATCTTATATAATAGGCGTGACTTTACTGCTTTACCTAGGTAAAGCAGTAAAGCATACAAGAAGGAGAAATCACATGGGAAATTATCGCTTTCATACGCCGGATGGCGTCAACGACATATTGCCGGAGGAGTGCAGGACCAAGCGCGCGTTAGAGCAGAAGCTGCGGACCCTATTCTCGACTCACGGTTATCGCGAGATCGAGACGCCGGGCATCGAGTTCTACGACGTGTACGCGGGCGACCGCTTTATCGCGCAGGAGAATCTTTACAAGCTCGTCGATCAGGACGGACGTATTCTGGCATTAAGGTATGACGGCACGGTTCCCGTGGCGCGTCTCGCGGCGACTCTTTTTCGCGACGCACCGCCGCCCTTACGCTTATCCTATATTGAAAACATGTACCGCTTCCGCGAATCCGGCGGCGGCCGGCAGCGCGAATTCTGTCAGGCGGGCGTCGAGCTTCTCGGCCTCTCGTCGGCGGAATCGGATGCCGAAGTGATTGCGCTTGCGATTTCGGCGGCCCTCAAGATCGGTGTGACCGATCTGCAGATCTCGATCGGGCAGACAGAGTTTTTCAAGGGCCTCATGGAGGAGTGGAATATTCCGGCCGATGACGCCGAGGACATTTCGCGCCATATCGACCAGAAGGATACGGTTGCACTCGAAAAGGCGGCGGCCCGTTACGGGCTTTCCGAGACCGAGAAGGAGACCCTTCTCAAGATCCCCGCGCTGTTCGGCACCTACGACACACTGTCCGATTTCGAGAACCGCGTCAATAGCCCCCGCGCGAAGGCCGCACTTAAGAACCTTCGCGAGATTCTCGATATTCTCGACGATTACGGCTATACGAAGTATGTCTCGATCGATCTGGGCATGCTCCGGAGCCTTGACTACTATACCGGCATGATTTTTAAGGGATTCACCTACGAGATCGGATTCCCGATCATTTCCGGCGGACGTTACGACAAAGCGGTGCTGGCCTTTGGCCGGGATCTTGCCGCGGTCGGCTTCTCGATGAGCCTTAATCTCTGCATGACGGCTCTTCGCCGGCAGGGAAAAGAACCGGCACCTCTTACAACCGACGCGATCATCGGGTACAGTACCGAGCCGGGTCTTCGCAGACTCGCGCTCGAGATGGCTTACCGTATGCGAAAAGAGGGTCTTGCGGTCCTTGTCGACTGTGAAGGAATGACGGAGGAAGAGCTTTCTGATTTCGCCGAAAAGAGGAAGATCGAACAGGTGATTTTTCTGAATGCGGATTCCTGCGGCTGTGAAGAAGAGGAGAAGAAGTGACGGATATGATTACGATAGCACTTTCTAAAGGACGCCTTGCGGAGCAGGCCATCGACCTGCTCGAGGCTGCCGGATATGACTGCTCTGCGGCGCGCGAAAAGTCCCGCCGCCTGATTCTGGAAGACGAGAAAGCGGGCCTCCGCTTCATTATGGCTAAGCCCGCCGACGTGCCGACCTATGTCGAATACGGCGCGGCCGATATCGGCGTCGTCGGAAAGGACACGCTTCTCGAAGAGGGGCGTCAGCTCTATGAAGTCATCGATCTCGGCTTCGGCGCCTGCCGCATGTGTGTGTGCGGACCGGCGGCGCTCAAGGGAAAACTCGATCAGATCCCCAACAAGCGGGTCGCTTCCAAATACCCGCACATCACGCGTTCCTATTTTGAGGGGACGAAGCGCGAGAGCGTCGAGATCATCAAGCTCAACGGATCTGTCGAGCTCGCACCGCTGATCGGCCTTGCCGAGGTGATCGTCGATATCGTCGAATCCGGCCAGACCCTGCGCGAGAACGGCCTCGACGTGCTCGAAGTGATCGCGGACATATCCGCCCGTGTCGTCGTCAACCGCGTGTCCATGAAGATGAAGGCGCAGACGATTATGCCGATGCTTGACGCGATCCGCGCCGAGCTCGCGAAAAGAAATGAACCGAAAGAGGAGGTGAGTTCCCTATGAAGTGCCGCAGAATCAATGCCCGCAGGGAAGACCTTGCCGCTATTTCCGAAGAGCTCGGCTTGCGAAGCAAGATGGAACTCGGTCCGATCATTGATACCGTAAACGGAATTATCGCCGATATCAGAGAAAACAGGGACGCCGCCGTCCTCTCCTATACGAAGCGCTTTGACAAAGCCGACCTGACCCCCGAAACCATGCGGGTCACGCCGGAGGAAATCTCCGACGCTGTCGCCCGGACGGATCCCGAGCTTCTCGCCACGATGAGAAGAGCCGCGGCCAACATCCTTGCCTTCCACGAGAAGCAGCGTGAAACCGGTTTCTCCATGGACGTCGTCGGAGGATCCCGCATCGGTATGCTTGTCCGCCCGCTGTCCGTCGCCGGCATCTATGTGCCCGGCGGCACCGCGCCGCTCCCCTCCACCGTCCTGATGAACGTGATCCCCGCCAAAGCCGCCGGGGTCCCGCGCGTCGTGCTCTGCACGCCGCCGCGCGCCGACGGCAGCGTCGCCCCCGTGATCCTGGCCGCCGCGTCGATCGCGGGCGCCGATGAGATCTACAAGGTCGGCGGCGCACAGGCCATCGCCGCGATGGCCTGCGGGACCGCTGTGATCCCGCGTGTTGACAAGATCTGCGGCCCCGGCAATATCTATGTGAATACCGCGAAGAGGCTCGTTTTCGGGCAGGTCGATATCGACATGTTCGCCGGTCCGAGTGAGATCCTCATTGTCGCCGACAGCACGGCCAAGCCGGAGTTTGTCGCAGCCGACATGCTCTCGCAGGCGGAACACGACAAAATCGCCTCCGCGATTCTCCTTACGACCGACGCGGCGATGGCCGACGCCGTCGAAGAGGCAATCGACCGCCGGTCGGAGCTTCTCGAAAGAAGAGAGATCCTGGAGAAATCCGTCGCCGATTACTGTGCGGTCGTCCTCGTCGAAGACATCGATACCGCGATCGACTTTGTGAACGAACTCGCCCCCGAGCATCTGGAGCTCTGCATCGCCGATGCGGAACGCTGGTCAGAGAAGGTTACACACGCCGGTGCAATCTTCCTCGGGAACTATACGCCCGAGCCCCTGGGAGACTATTTCGCCGGACCGAACCACACGCTGCCGACGTCCGGAACCGCACGCTTCTTTTCGCCGCTCAATACGGGGGACTTCCTGAAGAAGACAAGCATCCTCCGATATACCGAAGAGTCCCTGAAGACGGCGGCCGCTGACGTTGTGAGGTTTGCCGAAGCGGAGGGCCTGACCGGCCACGCCGCCGCGGTAAAGGTGCGGTTCGAGAACTGACGGAGCTTTGCCAGCCGATCCGATATAAACAACATAAGGAGATCCGTATGAGTCGTTTCTGGAATAAAAAAACCGCTTCGCTGACGCCGTATGTGGCGGGCGAACAGCCGCTTCCCGGTCAAAAAGTCATCAAGCTCAATACAAACGAGAACCCGTATCCGCCGTCGCCCTGTATCAAAGAGCACATGCTCAGGTTCGATCCGGCCGTACTTCGCCGGTATCCCGAGCTGACCAGCCGTTCGCTTCGTGAGGCGATCGCGGATTTTTATGGTGTCAGACCGGAGCAGGTCTTCTGCGGCAATGGATCGGACGAGGTTCTGGCCTTCAGTTTCCAGGCTTTTTTCGAGACGGAGAAGGACGCCGAGCCGCTCTTTTTCCCCGATATTACCTATAGCTTCTATCCGGTTTATGCCGATCTTTACGGCATTCCGATCGTCAAAATACCGCTGAACGACGACTTCACGATTCCGGTCGAGGCCTTCTGTCGGCCTTCGGGCGGTGTTGCGATCTCGAATCCGAATGCGCCGACGACTCTTTCGATGCCGGTATCCGACATTAAAAAAATTCTTGAGAGCCAGCCGGACCGGCTCGTGCTGATCGATCAGGCATACGCCGCCTTCGGAGAGGAGAACTGCCTCGAGCTTCTTCCCGACCACCCGAACCTTCTCGTGATCGGGACACTCTCGAAATCGCACTCGCTTGCGGGCCTTCGGGTCGGATATGCAATCGCGTCGGAGGAGATCATCGAAGGCCTGATGCGGATCCGGGATTCCTTCAACTCGTATCCGGTTGATACTCTTGCGCTCGAGCTCGCGACGCTGGCCGTCAATGACCGCCGGACTTTCGAAGAGAATACCTGCCGGATTATTAAGACGAGGGAAGCGACGGTTCCGAGACTGGAGTCGCTTGGTTTTACGGTTCTCAAGTCAAGTGCCAATTTTCTTTTCGCGAGCCCGTCCGTAATATCCGCCGGGGATCTCTACAAAAAACTCCGCAGTGCGGGTATACTTGTAAGGTATTTTAACAAGCCGCGAATTTCCGGATATCTTCGGATCACGGTCGGTACGGATGAGGAAATGGATATTCTTATAGAGGCCATTACGAGAATTCAGAGTGAAGAACTATGAGGTTTTCCGTATGAAAAAAGGAGGCATTTCATCGATGAGAAACGCGCAGCTTACCCGCACGACCAACGAGACCACGGTGCGGGTGCATTTGGATGTGGACGGACTCGGAACAAGCGAAATTGATACCGGTATCGGATTTTTCGACCACATGCTCGACCTTCTTGCCAGGCATGGCGGGCTGGACCTGACGGTTGCCGCCTCCGGTGACTTGCGTGTCGACGGCCACCACACGGTGGAGGATGTCGGAATTGTGATCGGCAAGACGATTGCCGCGGCTCTCGGCGAGAAGCGCGGGATCAACCGCTACGGACATGCCGTGATACCGATGGACGAGACGCTTGCGACCTGCGCGCTGGACATATCCGGACGTCCGTTTCTTGTTGTGAAAGCCGATTATGCGGGCGAGCGAGTCGGAGATTTTGATACGTCGCTGACGGAAGAATTTTTTCGCGCGCTGGCCTTTAACGCCGGAATCACACTGCACCTGTCCTGCGAATACGGCACGAACGACCACCACAAGATCGAGGCGATGTTCAAGGCGTTCGCAAGAGCGCTGCGCATGGCCGCGGCGATTGATCCCGATTTCTCGGACCGGATACCTTCGACGAAGGGCGTCCTTGAATAATAAATAAGAGCACATGGGGGACTTGACAATGAGCATGCAAAAAGACACCGACTATATCCAGCTTCCGGTATTTATCAGCGGCAAGGTGCGAAACGTATACGATTTGGGAGACTCTTTCCTGATGGTCGTTACCGACCGCATCTCCGCGTTTGACGTCGTTTTCGATGAGCTGATCCCCGATAAGGGCAAGGTCCTGAGCAGCATTTCCGCTTTCTGGTTCGACTTTACAAAAGACATCCTTCCGAATCATGTGATCACGACCGATCCCGCGAAATACCCGATGGGTCTTTCCGCGTATGCGGAAGAACTTAAGGGCCGCTCGATGCTCGTCAAGAAAGTCAATATGCTTCCCGTCGAGTGCATTGTAAGAGGTTACCTTGAAGGATCCGCCTTGAAGGAATATAAGGCGGAAGGCACCGTAGGCGGCATTAAGATGCCGGAGGGAATGAAGCAGGGCGACAAGCTTCCCGCTCCGATGGTTACGCCTTCCACCAAGGAAGAATCCGGCCACGATATCAATATCACGTTCGCGCAGCTTGAGGACCTGATCGGAAAAGAAGACGCGAAGCAGCTTGCCGACGCGGCACTCGCTCTTTATGAGAAAGCATCCGCCTATGCGCTGTCGAAGGGGATCATCCTCGCCGACACGAAGTTCGAATTCGGCAAGATCGACGGCAAGCTCGTCATCGCCGACGAGATGTTCACACCGGACTCCTCGCGTTTCTGGGACCTTGCCGACTATGAGCCCGGCCGCGCGCAGAAGAGCTTCGACAAGCAGTATCTCCGCGAATGGCTCGAGACACTCGACTGGGACAAGACCTATCCGGCTCCGCATCTGCCCGAAGACATTATTGAGAAGACGGCAGCCAAGTATCGCGAAGCGTATCGCCTGATTACGGGAAAGGATATTGAATGATTGCGATAATCGATTACGGGATGGGCAATCTCGGCTCCGTTGAGAAAGCCTTGACGTATCTGGGTTACCGGTCGGTGATTACGGATTCTCCGCGCGAGGCCATGACGGCCGACGGCATGATCCTTCCCGGCGTCGGTGCGATGGGAAGTGCAATGGAGGCTCTGACCGGCAAGGGTTTGGATAAAGTCGTCCGTACATTCACGGATACCGGGCGCCCTTTTCTCGGCATATGCTTAGGCATGCAGATGCTTTTCGAGACGTCGGATGAAGGCGGAACCGTAAAAGGTTTGGGACTTCTGCCCGGCAAAGTTCTGAAGTTCGCTCCGGACATGGGACTTAAGGTTCCCGCAATCGGCTGGAACGACCTGAAAACGGTCTCCCACCCTGACTTGAAGCAGGGCGATTACGTCTATTTCGTCCACTCGTATTACTGCCGTCCCGACCGCGCGGAAGACGTCGCGGCGACCTCGGAGTATGGCATCGAATTTGCCTCTGCGGTGTCGCGAGGGAATATTCTGGCGACGCAGTTCCATCCGGAAAAGAGCGGCGAGGCGGGACTTTCCATATTAGACCGCTGGGCAAGGAGAACAAAATGATCATATATCCCGCCATAGATCTTCTCGACGGATCGTGCGTCCGTCTTTCACAGGGAAAATACGATGAAGTAACGGTATATTCCGAAGATCCGGTCGCCAAAGCCGAGAGCTTTGCTTCGGACGGCGCCGAATGGATCCATATCGTCGACTTAAACGCAGCCAAGTCGGGTGTGCCCTCCAATCAGGCGCTGATCGCGGCGATTGTCCGCAAGACCGGACTTAAAGTACAGACCGGCGGCGGCATCCGGAATCTTGAGACATTGAAAACGCTCCTCGAAGACATCGGTGTCGCGCGCTGCGTCATCGGGACGTCTGCGATCCGCGACCGCGCGTTCACCGAAAAGGCACTGGCGCTCTACGGCGACCGGATTGCCATCGGCCTCGACGCCCGGAACGGCGAGATCGCCGTCGATGGATGGACCTCGGGTTCCGGCATCAACGTGATCGATTTTGCGAACACGATGAAGAGTATCGGCGCGAAAACGGTCATCTACACCGACATCGCCCGCGACGGCATGCTGACGGGACCCGCGACCGCCTCGACGAAGGAACTGGTCCTAAAGACCGGCCTTCAGGTCATCGCTTCCGGCGGCATCGGCTCCGAAGCCGATATCGAAGAGATCCGGACTTCCGGCTGCTCCGGCGTCATCGTCGGCAAAGCGATCTACGAAGGGAAAGTGAGGCTTTCTGTATGCTTGCGAAACGCATAATCCCGTGTCTGGACGTCAAGAACGGACGCGTCGTCAAGGGCGTTAACTTTGTCTCCCTGCGCGATGCGGGAGACCCCGTCGAAATCGCGAAAGGTTACAACACTTCCGGTGCCGACGAACTGGTGTTCCTCGACATCACCGCGACCCTGGAGGCCCGCGACACCGTCATCGATATGGTAAGAAGCGTGGCCGAACAGGTCTTTATTCCCTTTACCGTAGGCGGCGGAATCCGCAGCATTGAAGATATCCGCGAGATCTTAACGGCCGGCGCCGACAAGATCTCCCTGAATTCGGCCGCGGTCGCAAATCCCGCTCTGATCAAAGAGGCCTCCGACCGCTTCGGTGCCCAGTGCATCGTCATCGCGATCGACGTTAAAAAGCGCCCGGAGGGCGATTCATCCTCCGATTTCCCGAGCGGCTACGAGGTATTCGTTGCCGGAGGTACGATTCCTGCAGGCCTGGACGCTCTTGAATGGGCGAAAAAGGTCGAATCCTTAGGTGCCGGCGAAATCCTCCTTACCAGTATGGATAAGGACGGCACGAAGTCCGGCTACGACAATAGAATCACCCGCATGATCTCCGACGCGCTTCCGATTCCGGTGATCGCATCCGGAGGAGCCGGTTCCATGCAGGATTTCTACGACGGAATCGTCACCGGCGGAGCGGATGCGGTTCTTGCCGCGAGTCTTTTCCATTTCGGGGAGATTCAAATCGAGGACTTAAAAGACTATCTTGCGGAGAAAGGCGTCGCCGTGAGGCGTGGGGCGCGTGTTGGAGCGGAAGATTCTGCCTGCCCGGCACCGGAAACAGATCCGGCCGCCTGTCCGGGAGCGCCTGTCAAAGCCGCGGACAGCTGCACGTTTCAGCCGGTCAGTGCCGGTGAGTCCAAGGCCCGCTGGGAGCGCCTGAAGAAGGATCCGCAGGGGCTGATTCCGGCGATTGTCACGGAAAACAGCACAGGGGATGTTCTGATGCTCGCCTATATGGACGGCGAAGCCTTTTCGCTTACGATGGAGACGGGAATCATGCACTATCATTCCAGAAGCCGCGGAACGCTCTGGAAAAAAGGCGAGACATCCGGTCATTTTCAGCATGTAATCTCCGCAAAAATTGACTGTGATGCGGATACTCTGTTATTCTTTGTAGACCAGGACGGCGCCGCGTGTCATACCGGTGCACACAGCTGCTTTTATAGAGATATAGAGGAAGTATAATCAGAGAATGAATTTCGCGAGGTGAATGATATGACAGAAGATTCGTCCGGCATTGTCCGGGAACTGTATGAGGTAATACTCGGTAGACGCGAGAATCCGGTGGAAGGATCCTATACCAACTACCTTTTTTCGAAGGGCAGCGACAAGATCTGCAAGAAGGTTGGCGAAGAAGCGTTCGAAGTCGTCATCGCGGCGACCGGCAACAAAAAGCAGGATATTATTTACGAACTCGCCGATCTGCAGTATCATCTTCTCGTTCTGATGGCCGAAAAAGGCATCACACCCGAAGAAGTCTACGAGGAGCTGAAGAACAGGCGGTAAGAATCGAACGCACGCCCCGGTTTTCTCATCGCATCCCGCACGGATTTTTTTTCGCAAAGCCGACGGATGCATTTGACAGATCGGGGTCTCTGTGGTAAAATTTCGTTTGCTATCGCCGAAAGGGTCTTTTTTTTATGCGCAAACTGGCATCTGTGGGATGCCGATTATGGAGGTGTTCAACATGGCTAGCAAGGCAGGCGCGAGGGACAAGCTGACATTGGCTTGTGAGGAGTGCAAACAAAGAAACTATCAGACATACAAGAACAAGAAGAATGATCCGGACAGACTCGAACTCAAGAAGTATTGCCGTTTTTGTCACAAGCATACAAACCACAAAGAGACGAAGTAATTCTTCCCTATGGTTTGTGCGGATAACGCAGTGAGAGGATTATTTACCTATGGCAGAGAAGAAGAAAGATTTTTTCCTGAAACGCTGGGGCAAGGCGATCGTACGTAGATTTGTTGAGACCAGACAGGAACTCAAGCGTGTCATATGGCCGACAAGAGCGAAGCTTATGCAGGTATCTGTCGTAGTTCTTGCTGTTATTCTGGCTGCTGCGATTATTCTTTCGGGAACAAGTAAACTTGCGAACACCATCCTGGAAGCCGTCGGCTTCTATAATCAGACAGCCGAGGTGGCCGCTTCGACCGCAGGGACTACGGCTGCGACGGTTACGGTTACACCGGCCGCCGAGACGACTGCTTCAGCAGAAACGACGGAAACGGTTACCGGAACGACGGCAGCGTAAGCTTGTTGACTGCGAAAAGCGGGAGGAGAGTACATCATGACGGAAGAACTTAACTCCATGGAAGCGAAATGGTATGTTATTCATACCTATTCCGGCTACGAGAACAAGGTCAAGACGACACTTGAGACCGTAATCGAGAACCGCGGACTTCATGAGATGATTCAGGAAGTCTCCGTACCTATGGAGGAGCAGATCGAGGTCAAAGACGGCAAGAAGAAAGTCGCCATGAAGAAGATCTATCCCGGATATGTCCTTGTAAAGATGGTGTATACGGAAGAAATCTGGTACATTGTCAGAAACACCAGAGGCGTAACGGGATTTGTCGGACCGAATTCGAACCGCCCCGTGCCGCTTTCCGACGAGGAGCTTATGCTGATGGGACTCGAGTCCAATTGGGAGCCCACCGTAGATTATGCGATCGGAGATTCCGTGAAGCTCATTGCCGGCCCGTTTGCCGATTGTATCGGTATCGTGGAAGCCATGAACCTCGAGAAGCACTCGGTACGCGTCAAGATTTCAATGTTTGGCCGTGAAACGCCGATTGAGCTTGACTTTGCACAGGTAATCCGCACCTGATCCAGACGCGGAAAGAATGATTTGCTTATCCCGCCGGATTCGGCGTATGAATACGACAGCAGTTGGATAAGATGCTGTCAGAAGAAATTTTGGGAGGTGGCCGCATATGGCAAAGAAAGTCACAGGGTATGTTAAATTACAGATACCCGCAGGCAAAGCAACGCCAGCACCGCCGGTAGGACCAGCCCTTGGACAGCACGGCGTAAATATTGCGCAGTTTGTCAAGGAATTTAATGAAAGAACAGCAAAAGAAGCAGGAATGATTATTCCTGTTATCATCACAATTTTTGCTGACAGAACCTATACTTTCATTACTAAAACTCCTCCGGTACCGGTATTGCTGAAGAAGGCATGTAACATCGAGAGTGGATCGGGTAAGCCTAACTCGAATAAGGTTGCGAAGATACCTTTTTCCGAGTGCAGAAAAATCGCACAGGTTAAGCTCGTTGACACCAATGCATCCGACGTTGAGTCGTGTGCCCGCATGGTAGCCGGAACGGCCCGTAGTATGGGTATCGTTGTAACCGAAGACTAAGTCTGAAGGAGTGTAGAGAAATGAAGAGAGGCAAGAGATATCAGGAGCTTGCAAAGCTCGTAGACAGATCCGTCTCCTATGATTCTGCAGATGCCATTAGACTGGTGCAGGATACAGGCAAGGCGAAATTTGATGAAATGGTTGAGCTGCACGTCAGACTCGGCGTTGACTCCCGTCATGCCGATCAGCAGGTTCGTGGAGCCGTCGTTCTTCCCCATGGTACTGGCCGCACAAAGCGCGTTCTCGTTTTCGCAAAGGGCCCGAAGGCCGATGAAGCACTCGCCGCAGGCGCAGAGTTTGTCGGAGCCGAGGATCTCGTTGAGAAGATCACAAAAGAGAACTGGTTTGATTTCGATGTTGTCGTAGCAACTCCCGACATGATGGGTGTTGTAGGACGTCTCGGTAAAATCCTCGGACCCAAGGGCCTCATGCCCAACCCCAAGTCGGGAACGGTTTCCATGGACGTAACCAAGGCCATTAACGACATCAAAGCCGGTAAGATCGAGTATCGTCTCGATAAGACCAATATCATTCACTGCCCGATCGGCAAGGTATCCTTTGGTCAGGAGAAGCTCGAAGAGAACTTCAAAGTGATCATGGACGCCATCATCAAGGCAAAGCCTTCCGCATCAAAGGGACAGTATCTGAAGAATGTTACGATCGCTTCTACAATGGGCCCCGGCATCCGCGTCAACGCGGCTAAGCTGTAATCCATTGCGGCAATCGGGCGAGGGACTTGCCGGAGCAATCCGTTTAGCCGCCTCGCACACAACTTAATAAAATAACCAGCGTGCTTAAGACAACAGGAAGTCGAAAGACTCTAACCGGGCAACCGTCCTGTCGAGGTGTAGCGGATTGAGCGTTCCTAACGGATAAAGCTTAAAACGACCCCTTGTGTCCATAGCGCAAGGGGTATTTTTTATACTTGAACAAGGAGGTGTCATTTTATGCCAAGTGAAAAGATCTTAAATGCAAAGAAAGACGTCGTTGCAGCATTAGTTGCTGATTTCAAGGATGCAAAATCTTTTGTTTTTGTGGATGCCCGCGGACTTACCGTTCTTCAGGATACGGCCATGCGTGCGGACTTTCGCAAGAATAATCTGAAGTATCAGGTTATCAAGAACACAACGCTGTCGATTGTTTTCAAAGAGCTCGGAGTCGAAGGTGCAGCTGATCAGTTCAAAGGCCCGACCGCAATTGCGTATTCTACGGAAGACATGATTGCTCCGGCCAAGCTGATGAAGCAGTATGCCGACAAGTTCGACAAGTTAAGCATTAAGGGCGGCGTGCTCGAAGGCAAAGTTATTTCCGCAGCAGATGTGGAAGCTCTGGCTTCTATTCCGTCGAAAGAAGTCCTTTACAGCCAGCTTGTCTACACCCTTATCTCTCCTATTACCAAGCTTGCTATGGCTATCAAGGCGATCGCCGAGAAATCGGAAGGCGTATCGGTAACTGCCGAAGCTACAGTCGAGTAATACGGTCAACGAACGAATGAATGATTAAAGGCCGTAGAATCGGCAATTAAAACGGAGGTATTTATCATGGCTAGTGAGAAAATCGCAAAGTTTGTAGAAGAAGTCAAGACATTATCTGTTATGGAGCTTTCTGAGCTCGTTAAGGCTCTCGAGACCGAGTTCGGCGTATCCGCTTCTGCTGTTGCAGTTGCTGCCCCTGCTGCCGGCGCTGCCGTTAAGGAAGAAGAAGAGCAGTCTGAGTTCACCGTTATTCTTAAGTCGGCCGGTGCCGCTAAGATCAACGTTATCAAGGCTGTCCGTGAGATCACGGGCCTTGGACTCAAGGAAGCTAAGGATCTTGTTGACGGCGCACCTAAGGCTGTCAAAGAGAACGTTTCCAAGGAAGATGCCGATGCTGCTGCCGCTAAGCTTAAGGCTGCCGGCGCAGAGATTGAAATCAAGTAAGATTTCTTCTCCCACATACGGTTATTTCAGAATCTCCCGGAGCCATTATGCTCCGGGGGATTTTTTTGTTCCGACATATTGCGAGAAAACGTTCCTGAGTCGCCCTCTCCTGAGAATACAGGCATACCATGACCCGGTATCGGACCGGTAGCGGAAGATCAGCCGCGCTGCCGCCTCGCAGTGCCTGTCCCTGCGCGCGAAAAGAGACGCCGCCTCGCAGTGCCTGTTCTCCTCTTTCTTCCAAAGCGGCGGAAGATCCAGCGCAACATAGTAATACTCCGAACGATCTTCCGGCGTAAACATGGCACATGAAAGACCGAAGGACGCGTCCGACCCGTTCCGGCGAATTCCGGTTCCCGGGCACAGGACATTCCCGAGAACCGTCCGGTACCAGGTGACGAGAGGCGCGGGATAGCGGGGTCTCGGCGTGCCGGACAATCTGCCCGACAGTCTGGATTCCGACTTAAGCCGCTCATACTCCCGCAGAATCCGGGGCAGGATCTCGGGAATCTCCCGATTCAGAAAGATGACAGGGAGAAGCGGCTTGTCCTCCTTGGAGATCATAAGGTCAAAGGCGGAATCATATGTACTCCTGTACCGTGCGGCAGAAGTGGATAGATCCGTGTTCTCTGCGACATTCTGCATAAACATCCCTCCCGATTAGTGTTATCGACATATTGCCACGATATGAGACGGCGCGCTTGGCGGCTTTTCGACAAAAACTGCCAAAAGAGTACCGCAAAGGTTCCGGTATCCGTGCCCGATGTATGAAATCTGCATATTAATCCGCAAATTCCACGAAATACACCTGAATCAAGGAATTCGATCGAATAATGATGCGAAAACATGCATAAATATAATCGATCGTGCATAACAAAAATCAAAATCAATTGATATTGCGACACGTTGCAAGCGCGTATTAGCAACGGATTCCCTTGTTTTGTACACTTTTCACAAAAATGAAGAAAATGAATAAAATTTCGGGAAAATGTATATTTACCCGTTGACATAGCTGCCCGAAGTGAGTAGAGTAGTGAATGTTAAACAAGAGAACCGCACGGGACAGACCGTGAATGTAATGGAGGATATTATGAAGAAGATTGTTAGGTTGATGGCTGCGATCGTAACGCTGGCCATGATCACGGGGGCCGCCGGATGCTCGAACTCGGCCAAAGACGCTTTTGACAAAGAAACAACCGCAGCTGCACAGACGACCGCCGCGGCAACAACCGCCGCTCCTGCTGATGATACAACAGCTTCGACAGCCGCCGCTGAGGTCGGAACAAAGGATGCCACGAAGCTCGTTATGGGAACCAATGCCGCTTTCCCTCCGTTTGAGTACGTCGAGGGCGGAGCCATTTCCGGTGTTGACGCAGACTTGATGGCCGCGATCGCCGCCAAGCTCGGACTTACGCTTGAGATCGTCGATATGGAATTCGATTCGCTGCCGACGGCTCTTTCCAACGGACAGATCGATGTGATCGCCGCCGGTTATACAGTAAAGCCGGACCGTGAAGAGACAATGGATTTCTCGGATTCTTACTATACGGCCGCTCAGACAATCATCGTTCTAAAGGATTCCAAGATCGCAACTGCCGACGATTTAAAGGATAAGGTGATCGGTGTTCAGACCGGAACAACCGGTTCCTGGAACGCTGCGGATTACACAACCGAAGACAAGATTAAGGGATTCGCAAACGGCATGCTCGCTGTAGAAGCCCTGAAGAACGGTCAGGTAGACGCAGTAATCATCGACAACAACCCTGCCAAGTCCTATGCGGACGAGAATCCGGATACACTCGTTCTGATCGAGAATCAGTTCGCGGCTGAAGACTATGCTCTTGCAGTTGCGAAGGGGAACGCCGTTCTTCTCGAAAAGATCAATACAGCACTTGCCGAAATGAAGGCCGACGGTTCCTTTGACGCCATAATCGCCAAATATATCAAGTAAAACAGACCAATTTTGTGAGATAATAGGGAAGCCGGTTTCCTGTAAACCGGCTTCCTTTTACTGTTGCTTGTGTGTTTATCTATCCATTCGAGGACGACAATATGGATTTACTATTCAATATCATAAAGTCCTTTGCCGATGGCATCTACCTGTCTCTGATTAAAGACGACCGGTACTCTGTCCTGTTCGGAGGTTTTCTCGCGTCCGTCGAAATTACGCTGATGGCGGCGTTGATCGGAGTTGTCCTCGGTTTGTTCCTCGCCATTTTCAGACTCCGGGGCAAGGGCATTCTTGCGGCTTTCGCGAACGGCTATATCTCGATCATCCGCGGTACGCCTACCGTCGTCCAGCTGATGATCATTTATTTTATCATCCTGAAGAACTCCGGACTGCCGGATATTCTCGTCGCCTCCATCGCTTTCGGCATCAACAGCGGCGCCTATGTCGCGGAAATTATCCGCGCGGGAATCAATGCCGTTGACCGCGGACAGATGGAAGCCGGAAGGTCCTTGGGACTCTCCTACAGCCAGACGATGATCAGCATCGTCATCCCGCAGGCTATTAAGAACGTACTTCCCGCACTCGGCAACGAACTGATTGTACTTCTTAAGGAGACATCCATCGCGGGTTACGTCGGAATCAAAGACTTGATGAAGGGCGGCACATCGATAGCCAGTGTTACGTACAATTACCTCGTACCGCTTCTTTGCATCGCGTATCTTTACCTTCTTATGACAACAAGCATGGCCGCCGGCCTGACAAAACTGGAAGGGAGGATGCGCAGAAGTGATTAAAGTAGACGGACTCCATAAGTATTTCGGCGAACTCGAAGTCCTGAAGGGCATCAGCGCCAACATCGAAAAGGGCGAAGTCGTCTGTGTGATCGGCCCTTCCGGCTCCGGGAAAAGCACTTTCCTCCGGTGCCTCAATCTTCTTGAGGAGCCGACCAAAGGCGAGATCTATCTCGACGGCGTCTCCATGATCGAGCACAGGAAAGACATCGACAAGCTCCGCATGAAGGCCGGCATGGTTTTCCAGCAGTTCAATCTTTTCCCGAACTTGACTGTCATTGAGAACATCATGCTCGCCCCTCGAAAAGTCCTGAAGATGCCTGTCGAGAAGGCAAGACAGACGGCGGAGCAGCTGCTGAACCGCGTAGGTCTTTCCGAGAAAGCCGACCAGTACCCGAACCGCCTGTCGGGCGGTCAGAAGCAGCGCGTCGCCATCGCCCGCGCGCTCGCGATGAGCCCCGAGATCATGCTTTTCGACGAGCCGACATCCGCACTGGATCCTGAAATGGTAGGCGAGGTCCTGGAAGTTATGAAGCAGCTCGCACAGGAAGGAATGACCATGGTGGTCGTAACCCATGAGATGGGTTTCGCCAGAGAGGTCGCCGACCGCGTGTTCTATATGGACGAGGGAATTATCTACGAAGAGGGAACTCCGGAACAGATTTTCACGAACCCGCAGAAATCGAGAACCCGCGAATTCTTAAGCAAGGTACTGTAGGAGGATAGCATGCAGACTGCGAAGTTAATCTATATTACGATGCTGGCACTCTTTCTGGTACCGCTCTTTGGTTTTCGGATCAAGCGAATGACCGAAAAGAAAGTTGGAGAGAAGCGCAAAATAAAGTGGGTAAACATTGCCATAACCGTTCTTCTGGCGGTTCTGATCAGCGCATTCCTGTACGTATCGTACCAGACAACCATAAATACCCGTTATGAGCTGGCGGCGGAACGATATATCGACCTTCACGGTCAATATGCGACCGGTCAGATCAGCGATGACGAGTTCCTGAAAAAGGTCGCTCCCGTGCTTGCTTCGGATGCCGATATATCCGCATTCACCGAAGCGATCACCGCGGAAGGTCAGGATGCAGGTGCGGTTCGCTTCCAGATCGGAAGCCGGATTCTGCCGAAGTACTACACATCGGACGCCTATTCTTCCTTCCCGAAAATAACCCCGGCCGGAGACGAGAACCCGATCTTCATCCTATACCTTTTCGATGACGCGGCGACGCAGGAATACTATCTTGTCGAGATGGTGTGGGAGGATGATGACGGCTGGAAGATTGCCTATCATGCACCGGCGACCGACGAACAGGTCAAGGCCGCGCAGACGACGCTTCCGAGCCAGGTCAACGGACAGTGGTTCTACATATCGGGCTGAAGACAAGGGCTCACAACGGATCACAGCATCATAAGCGTACAAAAGAATCTTGTAAGAATGAAGTGCACCTCCAAATGTTGGACGAGGAGTCTGGCATGGGGTGCACTTCAATTTTCTGGTTGAGACAGCCTCACTAGGCGGTTCCGGTAGGTGGTTCCGGTAGGAGGTTTCGGTAGGAGGTTCCACAAGACGGCCCTGATATCAGATATTTTAATGAGGTGGGTGAGTAATCCACTAATGCATCAATGATTACACACCAAATCAATCAATTAAGCTTTTGGGTGTGTAATCAATGAACAAAAACACAGTAATCTATCAAGGATTACCCGGTACATCCCGAAAAACGCCCGATAAGGAGGTTTTCTCTCACTTGTGCGGTGGCAATCTATAACCTGACACAGTTGGAGGAAGATGTTTATGTCACAAAAAGGATAGATGATTATCCGAGATTGTTCTCGATTTTCGCGCCGCAGGTGTCGCAAAAACGCGCGGGAAGCTTTACGGTCGCACCGCACGCCGTACACTCAACCGTCGTAGGTTCGGTCCAAAGCGTTAAAGGACTTGCTTCGGCGGGAACGGCAGACGAACCGGCATTCGATCCCTCCGGTATGAATTTTACAATTAGAAAAGAGATCAGACCGCCTATTGCTCCGCCGACAAGTGCTGCGGTCACAACACCGAGAGTGGATCTCACGCCAAGAAGACGTATCGCGATGACTACGAATGATGTCTCATTAAAACCACAGGAATACAGTTAAATCGCGAAAAAGCTTCTCACTTCCAATTGAATCCCAGTTGAAAGTTCCGGATAGTATCAGAAATTGTTCTCGATCCTGGCGCCGCAGGTGTCACAGAAGCGGGCGGGAAGAGTTACCGTTGAACCGCACGCTCTGCAGTAGGACGTCTCGGGTTCGGCCGCAACTACGGGAGCGCGTGTGGCGGAGGGAGTAAACGTACTGCGGCTGACGTGTGATTTCTCGGGAATAAGTTTGACGATGACAAAGGCGAGCAGGCCGCCGATCGCACCGCCGAGCAATCCGATCAACGCAATAACGAAGTAATCGACATCCAGAAATATGAATCCGGCGACCGCAAATGTTAATTCGTTAAGAATCCACATGATTACAGTCAAGGCGCCAAAAAGACCGCCGCTTAAACCCTTCTGTTCTGCGATCGCAGCGTTCTTTTTCGTAAGAGTGATTAAAATAAATATTTCTAACATGAAAATACCTCACTTATATTTGATTTGTCTATTGTCATTATACTATAAAACATTATCCGAAATTGTTCTCAATTTTAGCGCCGCAGGTGTCACAGAAGCGCGCGGGAAGCTTTACCGTCGCACCGCATCCCTTACATTCGACGGACGTAGGTTCGCTCCAAAGCGCGGCGGAATTTTCTGAGGCGTTTATGGTGCTGTCGACGGACTTTTTGGCGGGCATGAATTTTGCGATGGCAAAGGAGATCAGACCGCCAATAGCGCCGCCTAAGAGAGCGCAGGCAATGATACCGTAGTTTGATCTGACACCCGCACGTATGCAGACTACCGCAAACAGGATCTCGTTCGAACCCCAAAGGAGTATAGTCAAAGCCCTTAGCAGTGATCCGCTTCTCCCTTTTTGAATAGCAAGCGCGGCGTTCTTCTTGGTCAGGTACATCAGGATCAATATTTCAATCATGCGCATTCCTCACGTTTATTTGAGTTTTCTGCAATCATTATACAATAAATGATTATTTTTGATGACGGAATAAAGAAAGAATTTTACGATTTGGCAATATTTTCTGAACAGCTGAAGATACATGCCGGGTGCCCGTCGGGCGCTTGACAAACTGTACCTACTGTGTATACTGTGTATATACAGTAGAGGGAGGCGGCGACGATCGTGAATATATTCATAGACAATAAGAGCGGTGTGCCAATCTACGATCAGGTCTTTTCCCAGATCAAGTCGCAGATTATGAATGGGACTCTGACGGAGGACGAAGCGCTGCCGTCTATCAGAAACCTTTCTAAGGATCTGCGCATCAGTGTCATAACAACCAAGAGGGCTTACGACGAGCTGGAGAGGGAGGGCTTCGTTTACACGATAGCCGGCAAGGGATGCTTTGTAGCTCCCAAGAATCTTGATCTCTTGCGCGAGCAGAACCTGAAGCTGATTGAGGAATACCTGGAGAAGGCAATCAAGCTTGCCTCAGCCAGCAATCTCGGAAAAGAAGACCTGATCGAAATGATTGAATTGTTGGAGGAAACGTAAGTGAACGCCATTGAAATCAAAGACTTGTGTAAGAGTTATCCCGGATTTTCACTTGACCACATCAACCTTACCCTGCCGAACGGCTGCATTATGGGATTGATCGGAGAGAACGGAGCCGGGAAGAGCACCACGATCAAGCTGATTCTCGATATGATCCGTAAGTCCTCGGGCAGCATTACGCTTCTGGGAAAAGACAACCGGGACAATATTCGCCTGACGAAGGAAGATATTGGAGTGGTACTCGACGACGTCGGTTTCTCCGACTGCCTGACGGCAAAACAAGTCGGGAATATGATGAAGCACACCTACAGGAACTGGGATACCGGCGCTTTTTCGAATTGCTTGAAGGCGCTGGATATAGAGGAGAACAAGCCCTTTAAAGACTTTTCGCGAGGCATGCGGATGAAGCTCGGAATAGCGGTTGCGATGTCTCATCATGCGAAACTCCTGATTCTCGATGAAGCGACAAGCGGGTTGGACCCGGTTGCGCGGGATCAGGTCATCGACATCTTTGCGGATTTCACCAGAGAGGAAGACCACGCCATACTGATATCGTCTCACATCGTAAGCGATCTTGAAAAGATATGCGATTATATCGCGTTTCTGCACAAGGGGAAGCTGATCCTGTGTGAAGAGAAGGATGTCTTGCTCGAAAAGCACGGGATCGTTCGCTGCTCGGAACAGGAACTGTCGGTTATCGACCCGGCTGCGATCAAAGGGAAAAAGTCAACGAACTACGGAACGGAAGCGATTGTCCTGAGGGACGCTGTCCCCGCCCATCTCCCCGTCAGTCCGATCGACATTGAAGAGCTGTTTATTTTCATGGTAAAGGAGAACAGGTAACATGAAGGGCTTACTCTTGAAGGATTTTTATATGGCGGTCAAGTACTGCCGCATTTTTCTCTTTGTCATTCTCATCTTTTCAGCGGTCTCCTTTTCGGATAAAGGCATGAGCTTTTTCTCAACCTTTCCGGTCCTGATGGCCGGCATGCTGCCCGTCACGCTTCTTTCCTATGACGAAAAAGAAAAGTGGCATATTTACAGCGGAACCTTCCCGTACTCGCGGGCACAGATCGTATCTTCGAAATATGTGTTCGGACTACTGGTGACGCTGGCGGCCCTGGCCTTCTCGGCAGCCGTCCTGGCCGTTCGCTTGAACCTGTCGGGCAGCTTCAAAGGGATAGAATTCCTGTCTTCCGTTGCCGGTATGTTTATTGCGGGCTTAATCGGTTCCGCATTGGTCCTGCCTTTCATCTTCAAGCTCGGGGCGGAAAAGGGAAGAATCATGTACTTTGTGGTGATCATCGCCATCTTCGGCCTGGGCACAGCTCTGGAAAGTATTAGGATGGAGACAGGCTTTGCCCTGGGACCGATCACCCTTCTTGCTGTAACGACAATCGGAACGGTTGTTGTTTATGCGGCATCCTGGCTAATGTCGATCTCCTTCTATCAGAAACGGGATTTGTGAATTTGGAATCCGTGCGAATCCGTTTTCCGGTATTATTTACATGCAGTGGAACTGACAATAACAATCTGGCAGATACGTCAAAAAGCCACATTATCAAATAATCGTGATTGGCTATTATGCTATGTTACTGTATAATAAAATAAGGTGCACACTTGGATCTGCAATCATTCCAGGAGTACGCCTTTTTTATTTGCAACAAACGTTTTTACGATCGAAGGAAAATCCCCCAAAACATCGCAAGGAGATTTTTATGAGGAAAAGACTGACAAAAGGTAAGCTGCCGAAGAAATGCCTGTCCCTGATTCTTGCTGTATTCATGATAGCGACACTTGTGTCTTCCTGCGGAAGCGACGCCGCTGACACGACAGATCCGGAAAATTCAAATGAGACAAGCAATCCGATCACAGATACAACGGGTTCAGCCGGCGAAGCCGAAGGATCGGAATCGGGCGCGGAGACATGGACGGTGCTCATGTACGTATGCGGCGCGGATCTCGAATCCGAGGGGGGCGCGGCCACTGCCAATATTCTTGAGGCAGCGGCAGTTGATATCCCGGATAATGTGAATCTGATCATTGAGACCGGAGGCGCCAATGCATGGGAAATCGAAGAGATTGATCCGTCCTTATTGCAGCGCTGGGTTCTCAGGGATGGCCAGCTTACTCTTCTCGATGAGCAGCCTTCTGCGTCGATGGGTCTCTCCTCAACACTCGGAGAGTTCCTCACATGGGGTGTCACAAATTATCCCGCCGACAAATATATGACACTACTCTGGAATCACGGCGGCGGATCGGTATCCGGCGTCGAATTTGACGAATTGTACGACGGCGACAGCTTAAGTCTTTCGGAGCTTTCCGAGGGACTGGCCGCTCCCGGCGTCACCTTTGAGGTGGTCGGTTTCGATACCTGCCTTATGTCCAGTATCGAGAATGCGATGATCTGCAGCAATTACGCCAGTTACATGGTTGCGTCCGAAGAATATGAACCGGGCGGCGGCTGGGATTACACCGGCTGGCTCTCCTACTTAAGCGAGAATCCGTCCTGCACGGGCGCGGAGCTCGGTACGGTAATCTGCGACACCTATTACGCCAAGTGTGCAACGTATCAGGCAGAAGATATGGCGACGCTATCCGTCATAGATCTCTCCAAAGTTCCCGCACTCTGCGACGCTTTTAACCTGATGGCAAATGAGATGACGGGTGTTACGGGTGATATCAACACCTACCAGAGTCTTGTCCAGGGCGTTATGAAGACGGAAAATTACGGCGGTAATACCGATGAAGAGGGCTACACCAACATGGTAGACCTCGGAAACATGGTACTGAATACGGAGAATGTTCTCTCCTCGACCGGAGAAAATCTTCTCGACTGCCTCTTTGACGCTGTGGTCTACAACGTCAACGGCGCGAGCCGGGAGAACGCCAACGGGCTCAGTGTTTTCTTTCCCCTGGGTTCCGACGATACGATCCTGAACGATTATGCGGAGTTTGCCGCTTTCAGCAATGGATACATCCGCTTCATCGATGCGGTAGCGGGAGACAACTGGACCGCACCCGAATGGGCCGCAGAGGAAGATGTGCTGTATGCTGCGGGCGGGGAGGAAGCAATTCCTTACGAAGAGGTAGATACGGTAAGCGCGGACGAATATGCCCTCGAGGCTTACAGCCACATATCCGAAGACGGGGTCTATACGGTCGAAGTCGCGTCGGGTCTCGACGCGATAGAAAGCATCCGGTTCAGAATCTACTACATGGACTATGATTCGGGCGAATACATGCTCCTCGGACTCGATAACGATATCGTCGCAGATTGGGAGAACGGTGTATTCGGTGACAATTTCCGCGGTGTCTGGCCGACATTAAACGGCAGCCTGTGCGCACCGGTGCTGATCGGAGAAGGTGACAACTATAATCTCTATACGATCCCGGTTCTGGTAAACGGCGAAGCGACAAACCTTCGTGCCGCGTATCTGTTTGACACCGAGGAATTCGTCATCTATGGTATCTGGGCCGGAATTGACGAGAACGGAATGTCGGACAAAGACATCCTTCCGTTAAGCGACGGCGACGTCATCGCGCCGGTCTTCACAGCCGTGAACTGGGAAACCGGTGAAGAACAGACCTACTACATGGAGGAGTTCACTGTCTCCGGCCCCGTTGTGATGGAAGAATCTGCGCTGCCCGACGGCGACTACCTCTACCAGTTTGAGATCACGGATATTTTCGGCGACGAGTATACGACCGACGAGGTCATAATGGAATGTGCCGGCGGTTCCATCAGCGTTTACGAGACGGAATAACCCGATCTTTCGAACGCGAAAACGATCCCCCGCAAAGCCCCAAAAGCGGCGGTCTTCAGGCAACGAGGACCGCCGCTTTCGTTCTTTGCCGCTCTTCAGACAAGCTAAAATTTTGCTTGACAAGGTGACTTCCGGCTGATAGAATCGAATAGCATTCCAAAAAGGCACTGCAATATGGCGGCATAGCTCAGTTGGCCAGAGCGTCCGGTTCATACCCGGCAGGTCGTAGGTTCGACTCCTACTGCCGCTACCATAAGGCCCGTTGGTCAAGAGGTTAAGACATTGCCCTTTCACGGCGAAGACACGAGTTCGATTCTCGTACGGGTCACCATGAAGAAACTCCGAAGCTCAAGGCCTCGGGGTTTTTTTATTTTTTAGGGTAACAATTAAAGATACAACGGGGTTCTGATTCGCGAAAAATACAATTACGCATATGGTGATGACCGGTTTCGGAAGGACCCGGTTCTTTTTTGTTCGCGAAAGAATATTCACAGCGTGAAATGGAAATCGAAGTCTGGAATGACAAATCTGAAAACAATAATTGACATATGCCGGAAACGGACTATACTAAGAATCAGTAAGCGGCATATGCCGGAAACCGGGAGGAGGTCAATCACGTGCCAAGACCGAGAAAATGGAGAAAAGTCTGCTGCCTTCCTGACAGCAGCCGATTCGGACCGCTGGATCATTTCGGCGACGAAGAGGCGGCGGTTTTCATGACCGTTGACGAATACGAAGCGATACGCCTGATCGACTTGAGCGGACTTACGCAAGAGGAATGCGCGGGACAGATGAACATATCCCGTACAACGGTTCAGGGTATTTATGACGAAGCCAGAAAGAAGCTTGCCGAGTCGCTGGTGAACGGAAAGATTCTCATCATAGGCGGCGGCGAGTATCAGCTGTGCGACGGCCGTGGCCGTGGATGCGGCGGGAGTGAATGCCGAAGACACAGATGCGGAAGAATGATCGGAGAGAATATAGAGATTGCCGGCCGTGAGCCGGAGGAGGATTCGAATGAATATAGCGATACCGGTAGATGAGAAGTGTCTCGATTCGGGAGTGTGCCCGTCCTTCGGACGCACGCCGTATTTCCTTTTCTACAACACGATTACGAAAGAGGAGTACTATCTTGACAACAGTGCGGTCGCGGCTCAGGGAGGCGCCGGAATCCGGGCAGCTCAGGTCATTGCCGATCACGGCGTCAAGGCAGTCCTTGCTCCGCGTTGCGGAGAAAATGCGGCGGAGGTCTTGAAGAAGGCCGAGGTAATCCTTTACAAATCAATTACAGGTACGGCACGGAAGAATATAGAGGCTTTTGTTGCGGAAGAGCTTCTTCCGCTTACCGATATTCATCAGGGATTTCATGGTCATGAGAAATAAAGGTACAGTGGTAGCCGTATTGAGCGGTAAGGGCGGCACGGGGAAGACCCTGATTTCCGTGAATCTGGCCCGGGTATCCGGCGAATGCCGCTATTTGGACTGCGACGTCGAAGAGCCAAACGGATATCTATTCTTTAAGCCGGAGAACCCGGCCATGGAAGAAGTCACGGTCGAAATTCCCGAAGTACTGGAGGCGGCCTGCAACGGATGCCGGAAATGTGTTGACTTCTGCCGATTTAACGCGATGGCCTTCATCAAGGAAAAACCGTATATATTTCCGGAGGTTTGCCATTCCTGCGGCGGATGTATGCTCTTATGTCCCGAAAAGGCGCTTGTCCCGAGAGAGAAGACGGTTGGCAGGATAGAAGAGGGAAAGTCCGGCGAGGTGACTGTTGTCACCGGAATTCTGAATGTCGGAGAAGCGTCCGGCATGCCCGTGATCAAAAAACTCACCGGGAAATACCTGCCGGATCAGCCGGGGCTCACCTTCATCGACTGCCCGCCCGGAAGTGCCTGTACGGTTATGGAGAGCATTCGAAAAGCGGACTACTGCATCCTCGTGGCAGAGCCGACCCTATTCGGAGAGCATAATCTTAGGATGGTATATGATCTGACAGGCTTTTTCAAAAAGCGGTCCGGCGTCGTACTGAACAAATGCTCAGACGGCACGAACCCGTCGGAAGACTTTTGCCGGGAGAATCATATCCCTGTTCTTGGGCGCATTCCTTTCGATATGACACTTGGAATTCTGACTTCCGATGCGAAAATAGCGGCGGATGAGAAGCCGGAGTTTGCCGATTTATTTAAAGACATTTTGGAGAACTTGAAGAAGGAGGTGTCCGATGAAGCAGCTCTTGATTCTGAGCGGTAAGGGCGGAACGGGCAAAACGACGGTTGCTGCCGCGTTTATCCGACTCGCTGCCGCAAAAGCGTATGGCGACTGCGACGTCGACGCGCCGAACCTCCATCTAGTCACGGCACAGAGCACTGAACTTGAGCGGACCGATTACTTCGGCATGCCGAAGGCGAGAATTGATCATGAGATCTGCACGGGGTGTGGATTGTGCAGAGAAAACTGCCGGTTTGACGCAATCCTTCAGCGGGACGGATTCGATACGGATCGCTTTGCTTGCGAAGGGTGCGGAGTCTGCGAAGTGATATGCCCCGTACATGCGATCCGAATGGAACCTGCTATTGCGGGTGAACTGAATCTGTACCGGAACCCGGAGACTGTATTTTCGACTGCCATACTGAAGACGGGCAGCGGAACTTCGGGGAAGCTGGTGACGGAAGTCAAGAAGCAGCTCCTTAAGAACATGTATCCGGATACCGAACTGATCGTGATTGACGGCTCGCCCGGTATCGGATGCCCGGTTATCGCGTCTTTGAGCGGCGTCGATATGGTTCTGATTGTTGCGGAGCCATCTGTTTCCGGAATCAAAGACATGAAGCGGATTATCGAAACGGCGCGGATATTCCGAACAAGAATCGGTGTCTGCATCAACAAGCACAATACGAATCCGGTGAAATCAGAAGCGATCGAGGAGTACTGCGCGGGGGAGGGAATCCCCTTCGCCGGGAGAATTCCTTTTGACCGTGCGGCGGTGGAGGCGATTAATCGTCAGATGACGATAGCAGATGTCGACTGTCCGTCGGGAACGGCCGTGCGGAAAGTCTTTTCGCAAACGATGAAGATATTATCTTCGGAGAAGGAAGGTGCGAATTTATGAAGGTAACGGTATTATCGGAAAACACATCCGTATCGGAAGACTTAGGACATGAACACGGCTTAAGCCTCCTGCTGGAAACGAATTCGCACAAGCTTCTTTTCGACACGGGCGCGAGCGCGCTGTTTGCAGAAAACGCGGCAAAGATGGGGATCGACCTAATCAGCGTGGACATTGCCGTGATTTCTCACGGGCATTACGACCACGGCGGAGGTCTCAGAACCTTTCTTGAGATCAACAGGAAGGCACCGGTTTTTTTCCGGGAAGGAGCTTTCGAGCCGCATTATTCCAACAGGCCGGGCGGCATCAAGGTGAATATCGGGCTGGACAGGACGCTTCTTCCGAATGACCGGTTCAAATTCTGCGGGTATTCATGCCGGATCGACGAGGAGCTCGAAGTCTTCTCCGGAGTGGAGCAGATGCGCTTCGTGCCGTCGGGTAACCGGGATCTTTTCGCGAAGGACGGGGACGAGTATATACCGGATGACTTCTCGCATGAACAGAACCTGATCGTACACGAGGGAGAGAAGTCGATTCTGATCGCCGGCTGTGCGCACAACGGAATCGTCAATATTCTCGACACATATGCCGCGCGAAAAGGATTCTGGCCCGATTACGTGATCAGCGGGTTTCATCTCTGCAACCCGGCCACGAAGCAGGATGAAGATCCGGATCTGGTTGACCGGATCGGCGAAGTTCTGAAGAAGACCGGGTCACGCTTCTATACCTGCCACTGCACCGGCCTTCCATCCTACAACCGCTTAAAAACAATTCTGGGCGATCAGATCGAATATATCGGAACCGGAAAACAAATCGAAATCAACATATAAGGAGTACATAGAATGAGCGAAAGCTGCAATCAAAGCTGCGGAAGCTGCAACGAAAACTGTTCCGAAAGGAAAGATGTGAAGACCGATTTTAGAGAGAAACCACACGAAATGAGCGAGATCCGGAAGGTGATCGGTGTCGTAAGCGGAAAGGGCGGCGTCGGAAAATCATCGGTGACCTCGATGCTGGCCGTTACGATGCGCCGGCTCGGCTACCGCGTCGCGATCCTCGACGCGGATATTACCGGACCGTCCATTCCGAAGGCCTTCGGGCTTCGGGGAAAGGCAACGGGCAGCGAGCTCGGCATTTTCCCTGTAAAGACAAATACCGGGATCGACGTCATGTCGGTCAATCTGCTTCTCGAAAACGATACCGATCCGGTTCTTTGGAGAGGACCGATACTCGGCAGTACCGTGAAGCAATTCTGGACCGATGTGATCTGGGGCGACGTCGACTACATGTTCTTCGACATGCCGCCGGGCACGGGAGATGTGCCGCTGACCGTTTTCCAGAGCGTGCCGATCGACGGCATTATCATCGTAACCTCACCGCAGGAGCTCGTCTCGATGATCGTTACCAAGGCGGTCAAGATGGCGGAGCAGATGAACATACCGGTGCTCGGTCTGGTCGAAAACATGTCGTACTTCAAATGTCCCGACAACGGGAAGGAATACAAGGTCTTCGGCGAGAGCCATATCGACGGGATCGCCGGCGAGCACGGCCTTTCGGTCCTCGCAAAACTTCCGATCGATCCGAAGATATCAGCCGCCTGCGACCGCGGTATGATCGAACTCTTTGAAGGCGACTGGTTTGACGATCTCGCGAAGAAACTCGAAGAGAGTGCGGGGGAGACAACAGGTGAGTAAGCACGCAGGACATGCGGTCGAACGGGTCGAATGTGCGGCGCGGATTCTGAACGAATACATAGAAGAAAGAGAAAACGGAGGAATGAAAAAATGAGAATTGCAATTGCAGGTGAAGGTAAAAACGTAACCGAACATTTTGGACACTGTGTCAATTTCCTGATCTTTGATGTCGAGAACGGTCAAATCACGGGGGAGGAATCGATTCCGAATCCCGGACACAAACCCGGATTCCTGCCGAATTTCCTCGCTGATCGCGGTGTGAATGTCATCATCAGCGGCGGCATGGGCGGCGGAGCGGTCGACATCTTCAACGAGAGAAATGTCGAAGTCATTACCGGAGCATCGGGCGACGCGAAATCTGCCGTCGAGAGTTATCTCAAAGGCGAACTCAAGTCGACCGGATCCATATGCCACGAGCATCAGCATCACGATACGTGCGGCGAGTAACGCTGCGACCGGCCCTTCCCGTTTTTCTTATGTAAATCTTACGTTAATTGCCCGAAAAAACCATATGCGGTGCCTTCCCGTGTGCTAATTTAGGAGTATACGAGAACTCTGCAGCAGGTGAATCGGGAGGATACAACATGAGACTGATCATCATAGGCGCGGTAGCCGCCGGAACATCCGCCGCCGCAAAGGCAAGGCGCAACAGCGAAGACGCACAGATCACCGTTTACGAGAAGGACAGCTTCATCTCTTATTCCGGGTGCGGCATGCCGTACTATATCGGGGGCATGGTGGAGAGTGCGGACCAGCTGACGCCGCGCGATCCGGCTTTTTTCAAGAGCAAATACAATGTGGATATATTCACATCCCACGAGGTTCTCTCCATAGACCGGGACAACCGGAGCGTTGAGGTCAGGAACCTTATGACGGGCGACGTTTTTCGCGACACGTATGACCGGCTTATACTGGCAACCGGCGCACGCGCGGTTGTGCCACCCTTGAAGGGAGCGGACGGCGCTCAGGTCTTCACCCTCCGCAATATCAATGACATGAACCGGATCAAGTCTTTTATCGACACGAAAAAGATTCGCTCTACCGTGATCATCGGCACGGGATTTATCGGGCTTGAAGTCTGTGAGAACCTGGCCGGAATCGGAATTCCGGTAACGATGATTGAGAAATTACCGCAGGTGACACCGGGGCTCGACGCCGATATGGCGGTATATGTGAAGGCCCATCTTGAGAAACACGGCGTCCGTGTTCTTATAGGTGCATCCGTAAGTGAAATTACGGACAGCCGTGTTCTGCTGTCGGACGGCAGCGCTGTCGAAGCCGATCTTGTTCTTCTTTCTACGGGCGTGCGCCCGAATACGGAATTTGCGGAAAAGGCCGGAATCGAGCTCGGCATCACCGGAGCCATCAAGGTTGACGAGTTCATGAGAACGAATGATCCCGATATTTACGCATGCGGCGACTGCTCCGAACAATTTCACGTCGTGACGGGGAAGCCGGTCTATCGCCCTCTCGGATCCACCGCCAACAAGACGGGAAGAATCGCCGGCGATACGTCAACCGGCGGCGGACTTTCGTTCCGGGGCATTCTTGGCACCGGGATCTTCAAAGTCTTTGATATGACGGTCGCGCAGACCGGACTTTCCGAGCGGGAAGCGAGGGAGCAGGGTTACGATGTGGCGGTCTGTCACAACATCAAGCCCGACAAACCGGAATACATGGGCGGCAAAGAGATGGTCATCAAGGGCATTGCCGATAAAGCAACCGGGCGGCTTCTGGGCGCTCAGATCGTCGGGGAGCAAGGCGTGGACAAGAGAATTGACGTGTTCGCGACGGCGATCACTTTCAAAGCGAATGTCGAAGACCTATTTCATCTGGACCTCGCGTATGCGCCGCCCTTTTCCACGACCAAAGACCCGGTCATGTATACTGGTATGATACTGGACAATGCGATCCGCCAGGGCCGCCCGCTCATTACACCCAAAGAATTAGGGGCGCTCATGGATGCCGGACAGGAGTACACTCTAATTGACGCAAGATCTGTCAAACAATACGAAGAAGGACATGTGGAGACCGCCGAGAATGTCCCGCATGCGAAGCTCCGGAAGGCCATTCCGGATATGGACAGGGACAAAGTGACGATCACCTACTGCAACAAGGGTGTTACCGGCAACGCCGCGCAGAATATCCTTCTCAACAACGGTTTCAAAGAAGTGTACAATCTCTCCGGAGGTTACAAGCAATTTTGCATGAACAACGAGAACTCTGCGCGCGTATAATAGGAATAGAATTATTCGTCCGGCGGTACAGAGAAGATGAAACTACTTCCCATGCCGCTTCTGATCCAATAAAGGAAAGAACCATGCGTTTTACGGCAATCGACTTCGAAACAGCCAACAGCAATTCCGGCAGTATCTGTGCGGTTGGCATTGCCGTGGTCGAAGACGAGAGCATCGTTGAGAAAAAATACTGGCTGGTCCGTCCCCACCGCGACATGGACTATTTCGATCCGTTCAACATCATGATCCACGGCATCACGCCCGCCATGGTTCGGGACGCCGACACGTTCGACAGCCTCTATCAATCCGAGATCCTCCCGAGGATCGGCGGCACGCTGATCGCGGCGCACAACGCGGCCTTCGATATGTCCGCGCTCCGGCGTGTCCTCGACGCCTACCGGATCGAATACCCTTCGTCCCGGTATATCTGCACCTGCAAAGCCGCGCAGAAGACCTGGGACTATCTCCTGAACCATAAGCTCGACACCGTGGCGGGATTCCTGCAATTCGATTTCGAGCACCACAATGCGCTCGAAGACGCGTTGGCCTGCGCACATATCCTTCTCGCGGTCGAACGCGAAAAGAATGCATACACGCCGGACGCCTTAAGCGCCGCCCTCGGCATGAAGATCGGATCCCTTGCCCCCGGCGGATATTCGCCCTGCAGCGTGCGGAAGAATTACAGGCCGTGACGGCCGTCATTGGCAATGCGTCGTTAGCCTCGGCATAGTCCGTAAGCCGCAGCATGGGGTCAGTCCCGGTGCCTCGGTCAGTCGTTTTTCACGATGATACCCCAGAGGCCGATGAGGTCCGCTGCCTGATAAGGATTGAGAATGACGCCCTTCAGTTCGACCGGCGGCATGGATACGACGGGGGCGGCGAATTCGCATCGGGTAAAATCGATGCCGGCCAGGGACGTTTTGTAGAAATTGTTCCGGAGGAATTTCGTATCAGCGGCCGTGAATTGTTTGAGAGAAGCTTCGATCACAGACGCCTCGGTAAAGTCCGTCTGATCGAAATGCACATCGGTCATTTTAGTCTTGTCAAAGCAGGCATATTGGAGCCGGGTCTCCTGAAAAACGGCGTTTTTGATCCGCGTATCGCTCATGTCGATACCGATCAATTTGCAGCTTTCGAAGCGGCAGCGCTCAAAATAGGCGCTCCGGAACTTGCTGTTGGACAGATCGCAATTCCTGAAAACGACATCGACAAAGACCGCCTTTTCGAAATGACAATGCGAAAAGCTGCACTCCCGGAAGACGCTGCTCCGCACCTCGAGCGCCTGAACGTCTTCTTCGCGGAGGCAGGTGTCGCTTACAACGATGCCGGATACCGGCGATTCGTCCGACATGTGTTCCTGCGCCAGGGAAGCGAAATCCCCGACCGGTACAGGCTTGGCGGGCAGTCTCGGATTTGCGATGCTCATATCTTACCTTTCCCAGGCTCCCGTCGATTCCTTGGCGGGGAGCTTTGTTTTGCTTAGAAATAATCGGGGATGGATTCCGGCGGACCCGCGATCAGGTCCTGCCAGAGCCGTTCGCCGCAGTAAGCCATACAGACGCTGCCGGCCTTCTTCTGAAGGACTTCCGGCAATGCGCGAAAACCAAGACGCTCGTAGAAGGCCGGATCTATATCGGAATAGAGCAGCACGATGTCGGTTTCCGGTTCGGCCAGCCGGAGGCAGTTTTCCAGCAGAATGGAAGCGCAGCCCTTGCCCCGGTGCTCCGCAGGCGTTACGACGGAGCCAACGCCATAGCGTCGAACGGGTTCTTCGGCCGGAAGACGAAGAAGGATCAGGGAACTCACGATCGCTTCGCCGCCGTCCACAAGGACATAGCGCGTTCCGTACGCGTCCTCCTTACGGTTATCGACGCAGTATTGTTCAAAGGTTCTGCCCTTGGGCCATGCCGCATAGCCATCCATTAGGATCTCAAGGATTTCTTCGGGTTCAGCTGCTCTAAAAAGCATATGGTATTCCTCGCTATATATAGATGCTTCAATTATAGCGCAGGGCAGAGGAGGTGTGAACCGGCGATTGAAGTGCGGCGTGATATGCTGCTCCTACTTGCGCGGATAGCCTTGACGGAATATAATTATCGTAACATGATTCGGCGAATTACGATTCGGCAAAGTGGAGGACCAACTATGTTTTACGGAAGAGAGAAAGAGCTGGCAGAGCTCGAGAAGCAGTACCGATTGAAGGAATTTCGTTTCTTTGTGCTATACGGGCGCAGACGCGTCGGAAAAACGCGCCTTCTGCAGGAATTCTGCAAAGGTAAAAAGACGATTTTTCATGTCGGCATGCAGCAGACAAGAGAAGCCGCGCTTCTATCGTTTTCGCATGACGTCCTCGCGGCGCTGCCGTCAAACGACGCGGGTTATTTCGATCGCTTTCGCAGTTGGGAGGATGCGTTTCGCTATATTGCGAAATTCGCAGCGAAGGAGCGCATCATTCTTGTGATGGACGAGTACCCCTATATCGCACAAACGGATCCGTCGCTTTCTTCGCTCCTTCAGAAGATGATCGATCATGAATGGAAAGAGACGGAGATTTATCTGGTACTGTGCGGTTCATCGATGAGCTTCATGGAACATCAGGTTCTGGGGTACCAGAGTCCGCTGTATGGCCGGCGAACGGCACAGCTTAAGGTGCGGCCGATGAATTACCTTGACGCCGCCCGGTTTTTCGCGCATTGGAATTCGACGGATCGCCTGTACGCCTACGGAGTCTGCGGCGGTATCCCGAAATATTTGGAATTTTTCGCGGAGTATCCGGATTTCGAGTCTGCCATAAAGGGTGAGTTTCTGTCCTTAAGCGGACATCTTGCAGAAGAGCCGACGAATCTTATGCAGCAGGAAATGCGCGAACCGGCGCTCTACAACGGAATTCTTGAGGCAATTGCATCCGGCAAAACGAAACAGAACGAGATTGCCGCGGCGGTCGGCAAGGATACCAAGGATATAACCGCTTATCTTAAAGCACTTGCAGATCTTGAGATTATCGAGAAGCGCATGCCGATTGAGGAAGAGAACCGAAAGAAGACGACATACGCGGTATCCGATCATCTGTATCGTTTCTGGTTTCGTTTCGTACCGAGATGTATGTCCCTGATCGGAATGGACATGGGGAATGAGGCCTGGACGAACATCATAAAGCCGGAGCTGGATGCCTATTTCGGACATATTTTCGAGACGGTTTGCCTTCAATATATTATGGAGCAAATTCGAACCGGCCAGCTCCGACCGTTTTACCTGAAATACGGACAATGGTGGGGCACGGACCCCTCGACCAGGACCGAGGAGGAAATTGATATCGTCGCTGCGACGAATCAGGAGATTCTCGTCGGTGAATGCAAGTGGCGCGAGGAAAGTGTAAACGGCGAGGTACTCGATCAATTGCAGAAGAGGGTGACGCTCATCCGTGGGGGAAGATCCGTCCGCTATATACTGTTCTCGAAAAGCGGCTTCACGGACGAACTCTTATCCCGAGCGGCAAAGGAAGATGTGATTCTGGTCCGGGCGTCGGATATGCTGCCCGATTTTATCAAATCATGATTCGTCGAATCGTGTTACGACAAAAGTTATGGCAAAACATGATCCGACATATTCTTACGTCCGCCGCTTCCCTTTCCTTCCGACAAACGCCGCCGCTTCTTTCTGCGTCAGATAGTTCTGCCATTCTTTCTTCGATAGACTCCTGTCGGCGAGTGCGGCTTTGACTGCGCAGCCGCTCTCGGTCTTATGGCTGCAATCGGAGAAGCGGCAGCGTGCGACGATCTCTTCGATATCGGCAAACGCCGCGCGGATCCCGTCCCCGGCGTCCCACAGCCCGAGCTCGCGCATTCCGGGCGTATCGATGACCATCGCGCCGGATGGCAGCCGGACCAGCTGACGGTGCGTTGTCGTGTGTCGCCCGCGCGCGTCATCTTCGCGGATCGCCTTGACCTCCATCAACTTCTCGCCGGCCAGCGCGTTCAGGAGAGAGGACTTGCCGACGCCCGACATCCCGAGAAAGACGATCGTCTTGCCCGGCTCAAGGTACGGCCGAAGAGCCTCGAGCCCCTCGCCCGTATGACTCGACAGCGGAATCACGTCCACATCCCTCGCGATCTCCCGGACGGCACGGACCTGCGCGTCCGCATTCGCGCAGAGGTCGGCCTTCGTAAGGATGACGACCGGTACGCCGCCGCCCTGGCGGGCCTGCGTCAGATATCGCGCGATGCGGCCGGGACTAAAGTCGAGGTTTAAGGAAGACACGATAAACACGTAGTCGAAGTTGGCCGCGACGACCTGCTCGAGCACCGTCTTGACGTAAGAAGCGGCGTGGCCGGAGAAGTCCGTGCGCGAGAACTTGGATTTTCGCGGAAGAATCTTGACAATGAGTGAGTCTCCGTTTGCGTTATGGAGAAGCGCAGCATAGTCGCCGACCGCCGGGAAATCACCGCGCTCGCGGGCTTCCCGGAAGAACGATCCCTTGAGCCTCGCCGGAACCTCCCCGTGCATGCAAATCACTTTGTACAGATCTCTCCGGACTTCGACAATGCGAGCCGGAATTTGGCCGTCGGGCATCTGTTCGCCCGCGGCAGGAACATATTCAAATAAATCGATCATTTCATTCCTCCTTTTCATTCGGGAAAAGGGCGCAAAAAACCGCAGGGAGAGCAGCCTCATCAGAGACTGCCTTCTGCGGTAAAGAGCGAAAAGCTCATAAAAAAAGAACACGACCCAGTCGTATTCTCCGCAAAACGCCGGCAAAACAGCGGCGTGGCAGTATGGACGAAGGTTCTCGGGATGCGGCGCACGCGGTCGGCTCACAGATGGGAGTCCGAAGCGATAGCGCCCTATTCAGTTAGGCAGGGTTTACCCAATCATTTCTATTTGCCATATGTGAACATCCCCCTTCAAAGGAAAAATAATGCTTCGGCACCGAAGCTTTTATCATCGTACACGGAACAAATCCAAAATGCAAGACGCTGTTGCTCCTCATAAGAAGTATACTATTGAAAAAGAAAAGAAGAGGAGCCTCGCATGAAAATACTGCATGTCACCTACACAGTAAAAGACGGTAAGAGAGAAGAGTTCCATAAGAAGGTTGTCGATCAGGGAATCGCCGCGCGCTCGAGAGACGAAGAGGGCTGCCTTGCTTACGATTACTATTTCCCCATCGAAAACGCGAATGAGCTCTTCCTTCTCGAGATCTGGAAAACGCCCGAGGCCGCGGAAAAGCACATGCAGTCGGCACACTTCGCGGAGCTCGGCGAACTGAAGAAAGAATATGTGACCGGTGTGAGGTTCGGGAAATATCTGGCGGAAAGCGTATAAACGGAAACTTTTGTGTCAGCCGGTTCTGTCCGTGAAGCTGCGCCGGATCGGTATCTGGTGTGAGAAGCTTTCGTGACAGAACTTTTTTCGCGAAAAAGTTCGGCAAAAATTGGACGATAGCAGATAATTGCCGAAGAAATGTGATGCGGATCACCTCTTTTCGTATATAATGAAGTCAAAGCTGTTGTTTTCGCCGGAAAGAGGGAGGACTCGCATGAATTATATAAAGCGCCATATGGAGGATGTGATTCTCAACCTGAGCAAGTCTTGGCCGGCCATTCTCCTTACCGGTCCCCGGCAGGCAGGCAAAACAACCATGTTGAAAGAATTAGCGAGAAGAGAGGATCGCGGCAGAAGATATGTCTCTCTTGACGACATGGCGGTCCGTGAGATGGCGAAGAATGATCCGAAGATGTTTCTTCAAATCTATAAGCCACCGGTTCTGATTGACGAGGTACAATATGCTCCCGAGCTTTTTACATATATAAAAATTATTATCGACGAGAATTACAACGCCGGAGATTTCTGGCTCACAGGTTCTCAGGTTTTTCGATTAATGAAAGGCGTACAGGAGTCACTCGCCGGAAGAGTCGCACTGCTGCATTTGTCACCGCTGTCTCAACGTGAGATTATCCAGGCATCCCCGATTCCATTTGCCGTCGATTTTGATGTGCTTATGGCGGAGAGCGAGAAAATCAAGCCGTTAACGACGCCGGAAATGTATGAAAGAATCTGGAATGGCAGCATGCCGGGTCTGTTGAGCGGCCGCTACACGGATAGGACTGTGTATTACGCCTCGTATCTGTCAACCTATATTGAGCGGGACGTACGCGATATCTCGGGAAGCGTGGATGCGCTTAAGTTTGTCCGCTTCGTGACGGCGGCAGCCGCGCGGACGGCACAGATGGTAAATATAAAGTCGATCGCCGACGATGCCGATATCGATCAGAATACGGCTAAAGCCTGGATGAATATCCTCGAAACGCTTGGTATCGTTTTTTTTCTTTACCCATATTCCAATAATGTCCTGAAGAGAACGATCAAAACACCGAAGCTTTATTTCTATGATACGGGCATGGCTAGCTATCTTACCAAATGGTCTTCACCGGAGGTACTGGAGAGCGGAGCGATGAGCGGTGCCATGCTTGAGAATTTTGCTATTTCTGAAATTATTAAGAGTTATCAAAATGTCGGCAGGGATTCCTTTGTACATTACTATCGTGACAGGGACGCAAAGGAGATCGATGTTATCATGGAGCGTGACGGTAAGCTTTATCCTCTGGAAATCAAAAAGACGGCCAATCCGGATCGTCGAATGGTACGGGCATTTGGGGTGCTTGAAAAGTCACCGCTGTCGGTCGGTGCCGGCGCTGTATTATGTATGTCTGACCGGTTCGGTGCACTGGATCAGGATCATCTAATCGTTCCAATTTGGCTGATCTAGTTCAGCTTTTGGTTCTTGACAGCCTAACGAGTGTTAGATATACTTTGCCTAACAGTCGTTAGACAAAGGAGACCCTATGAGTGATACAAAAGAAAGAATCTTAAGAACTGCGCTGGATATGTTTTCGCGCAGAGGCTATTCGTCCGTTTCCATTCGCGATATCTGCAAGGAAGTGATGATTAAGGAGAGCTCCGTCTATTATCACTTCAAGAATAAACAGTCGATATTCGATGAATTGCTCGATAAATTTCAAACGAAGGCGCAAGAGATGATGGAGCAGCTTGATCTTGCGTTGGACGATGCTCCGGGCGTTTCGACAGGTGACTTTGGCAGGATTGCATTCAATTACTTCTTCGAGGAGTATCTTCTGGATGACTTCTGCAATAAATTTTTGCGAGTACTTTCCATCGAGCAATTTAGCAGTGCCGAAACACGGAAGATATATGATAAGTGGTTTTTTTCAGAGCCCTTGCGGTATCAAGGCACGGTTTTTGAAGCACTTATCGAGAAAGGATTTCTAAAGAAGAGCGATAGCCAATATCTCGCGACAAAGTATTACGCCCCGATCCTTTTATATACGCTGAGGTGGCTGTTATCCGGGGAGCTAACGGAAGACAAAGAAAATCAGTTTCGCAAGGATGCAAAGGAACATATACAGTATTTCTTCACAGAGAATCTGGGGGCAATTCAATGAGCAGCATAATGATTACAGGTGCCAACGAAGGGATCGGATATTTTCTTGCCGAGCAGCTTCTCGAGGACGGCCATAGGGTCGTTGTTTTAGATAAGGAAACAGAACATATTCAGGAACTTCAAAAAACATACCCGGATGCGCTTTCCATCTATCTTACTGACGTTCGGAATCAGATCGTGCTGCAGAAGGCAATCGATGATGCTTTCTCGCAGCTTCGAGAAATTGATGTGGTTATCCACAACGCGTGCCGATGCACCTTCGATGCAATCGAGAATACGGATATTGACACGTACAGAGATGTCTTAGACGTAAACTATTTCGGTGCATTGCGACTCACGAAGGCCGTACTTCCGTATTTGAAAAAGCAAAAGTGCGGGAAAATCATATATACGAGCTCCGGAGTCGGGGTAACCGGATTTGTGAATATCTCACCGTATGCCTCCTCGAAGGGTGCGCTGGAGTCTCTGGCGAAATGTCTCAATATCGAATGCGCCAGAGATCAGATAAGTTTTCACATCATTCATCCGCCACTGACGCGTACGAAGTCTTCGCAGCCATTACCGATTCCCAAGGAGTTCATGGCTGCGCCCGAAAAGGTCGGAAGAGGACTGGCAAAGCACATTTTTTCAAAGCGCTTCATCATTTGCAACAGCTTTAGTCAGAAGCTGCAAACGATGGCCTGTTATGCTTTTCCTGTCAAAATGGGCAGGCTGCTCTCTAAAATGACTGTACGATATGAAAGCAGCGAACAAATTCGAAAAGACTGATGGAATATGCCGCTGAAGTAGTGCACGCTGACCGCAGACTGCGTCAGCCACCGTGGGTTCGCCGGAGAATGAGAGCCACCTTCGCAAGAAAATTGCTCCCGGATTTACGGGATATCTGAGCACATGAACACGCTCTTCTGAAAGATTCTATTGTAAACCTGAGCGGAGAGTCGATCGGTAATCCATTCCGAAGCGACCGGAATCGGAATCTCGTTCATCCATCCCGGTGATTCAAACCGTGAGACAACAATCGTTGCGTTTTGGAGATTTTGGTCTGGCGGTCACAATACCGCCGTTGGACAATGGAGAGCAAGAGTTGCGTATCGTCCGCCTTGATGAGAATTAGGACCATTCGTCAATGAATAGAAGGTCAACCTACTCAAATACACTCAGATGTCGATTGAGTAGGCTCGCAATGATAAGAAACAACGCATCGGGGTACCAGCGTACCTACTCAAACGCGCTCAGATGTTAATTATAGAAGTGCTAAAATATACGTGCACCATTCGTGCGGCGGCACTGCACCATTTACTCCGGTCACCATGCACCATTCGTGCAGTCAATGTGCTCAATTCGCGGCGGTATATTCGTCTGACCGAATGAAAATGTGAAATCTGATGGAATGATAATCCGAAATCTGACCGAATGGCGTGTGATCGAGAAAAGGTGGCGCCTGTGATTTGGGATGCCGTGTGTAATTAGAATACGGAGATTTGAGCAAAAAAATCTCGCTTGCCTCGCTCTGTCGGGGAGAAATAGAACCGAAAATACTTATTGATTACATATAAAAGTACGGATATAATCAATCTATAAGTAGTTTCTCAAATAAAGAGTTCACAATGAACGGCAGAATTTCCGATTCGCCCTCCTTATATGGTGATTTATGTTTTATTTTCGCAAGGCCATTCTGAATATAAGAAGATATTGGACCAAGAGTCTTTTGGCCGTATGTACCTGCATGCTCATAGTCGTGTTTCTCTATCTGTTCTTTAGCGGTCTCAAGGTGAATCTGGCACAGCTCGCCGCACTTCCGGAGGCGCTGCCGATCGAGGCCCAGATCCGTAATCTGAACGGGACGCTCACTTCGAGTATGATGATCAAGGAGAGCGTGATTCAGGCTCTCGAGGATTCGGTATATGTGAAGGATCTGAGCTATACGGCGGAGCTGGCAGCAGTGACGGCTGAGATTTCCGAAGAAGCGACGGCGGAGTTGGGACAGGGGAGCATGACTTTTCCCTCATGTCTTGGCGTGAATCGGGTCGATGCTCTTGACGGATTACCGGCGGAGGCGTTTACTTTCGCATCCAATGCCAACTCCGGAATGCTTGGGGGAGCGGAGCCGGTTTGTGTGATGAGGAAGGCGGATCTGGACGTACAGGGACTCTCGGTGGGGGACAATATTCGGATGACCTTGTTTACCATCACCTATCCCAACGATAATGCGATGAATAAGTTATATTGGCTCGGTGTTTATGACGTGAGAATAATCGGGAGTTTTGAGGTTCCGGTCAGCGAGACCGAGACGCGTACGGCACAGGTGATTTTTCCGGTGAAGTGGCTGCGGAAAGAGCAGGCCAAGGCCGGAAGTCTGTTTTTCGCGGATTCGGCGCATTTTCGCGTCGCAAATCCTCTGGAGCTCAACACTTTCAAGACAGAGATGGATGAGGCCGGCCTGATGCCGATTATTTCCGAGGCCAACGGTTCACAGCGCGGGAACGCCCTTACGGTGAACGATGAGACTTTCATCAAGACCGCCGCCCGGCTCAAGGAGAATATTGCGCTGACGCAGATTCTGACACCGTTTGTTGTGGTGATCGTAGGGTTCCTGGGCTTTGTCGCATCGTATCTGCTGCTGCAGAGCCGGAGGCCGGAGATCGCGATCATGCGATCTCTTGGGGTGAGCCGGAGGAGCTGCTTCGGGATGCTGCTTTTCGAGAGCGCCGTTCTGGAACTGAGCGGAAGTCTGGCGGGCGTCGCAGCCGCGTCGTTTCTTGTCGATATGGACGCTTCTCTTGGCTTGGGGGTTGCTGTTCCGTTCTTTTTCGTTTATATAGCCGGTACCGCCGTGGCACTTGCGATGCTGGGAAGATTCAGCGTGATGCAGGTGCTGACCGCTTTGGACTGATCGGAGGAAGATATGGATATGCTGGAAGTCAGGGATGTCGGATATGTCTATCAGAGCAAATACCAGTCGATTGAGGCGCTTAAAGGAGTGAACTGCCAGTTTGCGGCGGGACAATTCTACGCGGTAACGGGGCCTTCCGGCAGCGGCAAGAGCACGCTCCTGTCTCTTCTGGCCGGACTGGACCTGCCCACCTCCGGAGAGATACTCGTCGAGGGCCGCAGCATGACGGCGATGGACCGTGATAAGTACAGAAGAGAGACCGCCTCCGTCGTCTACCAGTCCTTCAATCTTTTCCCGCTCTTAACGGCGCTCGAAAACGTGATGTACCCGATGGAACTGCTGCACCTCAAAAAACCGGCAGCGGAGGAGACGGCGAAGCGCCTGATCGGCGAGGTCGGACTCGGGGAGAAAATCTATCGGCAGTTCCCCGTTATGATGAGCGGCGGGGAGCAGCAGAGAGTGTCGATTGCGAGGGCACTTGCGGCCGGCGGGAAAGTAATCCTGGCGGACGAGCCGACGGGAAACCTGGATTCGGCGAATGAAGAGAATGTCGTTAAGATCTTAAAAAACCTGGCGCATGAGAAGGGGTATCTTGTGATCGTCATCACCCATAACCCCAATGTCTGCCTGGAAGCTGATACCGTTTACCGGATACGGGACGGGGAATTGCGAACGTAGAGGAGAGGAATAGCAATGGGCGAATTTGGAAACAGTATCCGTCAGATCCTTCGCACGCCGCTTAAGTCGTGCTTGTTTCTGGCCCTGATCAGCCTGTCCTCGGCGCTCTTAACTCTGGGAGTCGTTCTCTATCAGATTGACGAGCAGAACATGCAGCGCCTGGAAAATGTCTTCGTGACCATCGGGCTCGTATCGCAGAAACCGGACAGGTTCGAGACAGAGAAGCTCTGGGATGCCGAGGCGCAGGAATACAGCAGCTATTCGACGGTGGCTTACGATAGCTTCCTTTCTCCCGACGTGCTGCTTTTCGAGGGGGCGGACTATATCAATCCACCTACGCACCGGCCTTATTACGGCGCATATGACCCGAGCTTCACGTACCCCGAGAACTCCTATATCCGTCTGATTGCGCAAACGCGGCTACAGTTTCCGATTGTCGAGGTTACGCCGCTGGAGGATTGTGTTCCCGACCATACGGTGCGGCTTAAGCTCGTAAGCGAGCTCTACGGACTGAACGGAGCGGAGGGACGCGACATTCAAGAGTGGGAGACCGTCCTCTTCTGCGACCACTACAACGACAACCCGCAAACCCTGTATGCGGGCAAGACCTATGTGATGGCGCTGTCATGGAAGCAATCCCATCAGGAGTGGTTGGACACGCACACCGGAACCGACCTTTATGCCGGTGAATATTACCCGCGATCGGTCGGCTCAAACTTCGTGACTTCGACCCAGTACAGTCCGGATGGGGAGCTGATTCCGGACAGCATGCCGATGGCCTGCGCGTATGAAGAGGTGACGGAAGGGTTCTACGATACGCCGCGGGGGATCCGCTGGCTGGAGCTCGCAAAGGCAATGGACATGGCGGAGCATACGATCCCCGTGATTCCCACGGACAGCACGCAGCTCCTCATGTCCTTCTACAACGGGAATTCCACGATTGTGGAGGGGCGCGATATCTCGCCGGAGGAATACGCGGAGGGGCAGGCCGTTTGCCTGATCAGTAAGGAATTCGCGAAAATGCACGGGTATGTGATCGGCGATACCATGCCCCTGCCGCTCTATTACGCCGACTACTGGGACTCGGCCAGCCGCGACTTCTCGCCGGACGGACTGCAGGTGGGAAACCCCAACCATCTTCTGAACGCTGAGGGCAAGGCCTACGAAATTTTCCAGGATATTGACTATACGGTGGTCGGGATCTATAACGAGATCAACAAGGTGTCGAACTCCAGAGGATACGATATGGCGGGGTACGGCGTCGTGATTCCGGCGCTCTCCGTGAAAAACAGCGACGCGAACAATATTCTGGATTACGGCCCGATGAAGGGGTTCAACACGGTATTCCAGATTCCGAACGGCAGCGTCGAAAAGTATTTGAAGCTGTGGGAAAAAGCCTCTGCGAACGGCCCTGCCGCCGGGAAATTGACAATAACCATTCATGACAAAGGGTATACCCAGATCAAAGAAGGCCTGGTGCAAATCAAGCAAGTCGCTTTCGCCCTTTTCATCGCCGGTCTTCTTGTCACCATACTGATCCTGCTCTTCTTCTGCAGTCTGTTCATCGGCAAACAAAAGAAACGGACGGCGATCGAGCGCTCCCTTGGGATGGGCAAACGATCCTGCACCGTCTCCCTGTTGTCCGGCGTCCTGACGATCGTGTGCCTCGGCAGCGCACTCGGCAGTGCGGCGGGATATGCGCTGTCCGGTCTATCCATGAAGCTCCTGGCAAACTTCTCCCAGTGGGCCTCCTTCAGCACCGAATTCAGCAACTGGGCAAATTCCGTCACGGCCACAGCGGACATGCAGCTCACCACCGATACGGCCGGACCGCTCGTCGCAATCCTCTGCGGATTGTTTATTGCGCTCCTGGCCCTGGCGATCTCTCTTATTCAGATACGCGGCAACTTGCGTGCGGAGCCGCTGAAACTCTTAAGCACGAGAGATTCGTGAAGGCCGAGCCGGCCGTTCCTCATTAACCTGACCTTTTTGGCATCTTGTACCATGAAAATGGCAACGGATGCCTTTTTCATTTGAATCGGTGAATGAGTCGTGGTACTTTCATATCGCGAGGGGGGTGAAGAGATCTTGAGAATTTCAATTCATACGGATGACCGCGCGGGTGACACGGAGATTGTCATTACTTGCCGACAGCTGACGCCGGAGATCGAGAGAGTGCTTGCGACGCTTCGCATACTGAACCAGCAGCTAATGGTCAGCAAAGGCGAGGAGAGCATCATTCTGGATGTTTCCGCGATCCTGTATATCGAGTCGGTCGATCGCAAAACGTTCGTATATACGAAGGATTCAGTCTACGAGTCGAAGCTGAAGCTCTACGAGATCGAGGCGCGGTTGTGCGAGAGCGGCTTCATCCGCGCCAATAAGTCCAGCCTGATACAGATCCGGCAGATCAAATCCCTGCGATCGGATCTCGACCGGCGGATCCGCGTGACCTTCGAGAGCGGTGAACAGATCCTGGTATCAAGACAATATGCCGATGAACTTAAGAAGCGACTGGGGGTGTAAGGGATGGAGACGGACAAAACCTTATTTGATTACATAAGACAAGTCTTTGTCATTTTTGGAGGAACGATCGGAATCATGAACATCTTCTGCCTCCTGTTCGGCGAGGGCGCGAAAATGTATTCCTCTATGTTCTCGCTCGGAAACAAAGGACTTGGGATAATAACGGCGGCGCAGTTTTTCCTGATTTCCATCATCATCGCCGCGCTTCGGTATCTCTTCTTTTCGGACAAGATCATCAGGAAGCTCTCGCTGGGCCTCCGAATTGTACTGACGTACCTTACTGTCTTTCTGGCCATCGTCGTTTTCGTTATTCTGTTCGACTGGTTTCCGATCGGGCAGTGGCAGCCCTGGGTCGGATTCCTGCTCTGCTTCGGCACCAGCGTCGCTGTCAGTACAGTCGTTGCGATGAAGCGCGAAAAGTCGGAAAACGCCCGTATGGAGAGAGCCTTGAAGCGCTACAAAGAGGAGAAGAACGACCATGAATAAGACCGTCGAAGCAAGAAATATCGGGCATTCGTTTGGAGCCAGGCGGGTCCTCGAGGATGTAAATATCACGCTCGAAAAGGGCCAGATCTTCGGCCTTCTGGGCCCTTCCGGCGCCGGAAAAACGACACTCATCAAGATCCTGACCGGCCAGCTCATGCCGTCATCCGGTGACTCATCGATCCTCGGCATCCGATCCATTGTGCTCCGTGGAGCGGATTACAAACAAGTCGGGATCATGATGGAGCAATTCGGACTTTATGAGAGACTCACCTGTTATGACAATCTCTCGCTTTTTGCCAGAATCTACGGAATCCCTAAGGAAAAAATCCTCCCTGCACTCGACAAGGTCGGCCTTGCCGATGCGAGAAAAATCGCCGCCGCGAATTTGTCGAAAGGGATGCGGAGCCGTCTCCTGCTGGCGCGCGTACTCATGGTCGCGCCGATGCTGCTTTTCCTCGACGAGCCGACCGGCGGGCTGGACCCGTCGACCTCCGACGAGATCCACAAATTGATACTCGAAGAGAAAGCGCGCGGTGTCACGGTTTTCCTGACGACGCACAACATGGCAGAGGCGGAGAAACTCTGCGACCACATTGCGCTGCTGAACGAGGGAAAGATCGTTGCAACCGGTGCGCCCAAGGTCCTTTGCCGCCAATACAACCGCGAAAAAAGATTGAAGATCCACTTGTACAGCGGAGAAGACCGCGATCTGTCGCACGATGCTTCAGCGGCCGGGGAGATCAGTAAACTCCTCGAAAGCGGCGATCTGGAGACGATTCATTCAACGGAACCGAATCTCGAGAATGTATTCATGGAACTGACGGGAAGGAGTCTAGCCGTATGACAGGACATATCAGAGCCATTTTCTGGAAACAAATGAAAGAGACCTTCAAAAACAAAGCCATCTTCATCCAGTTCGTGATGTTTCCGGTTATGACGATCATCATGGAGAATTCGGTCAAGATCGAAGGCATGCAGCCGCACTTTTTCGCGAACCTCTTTGCCGTCATGTATGTCGGAATGGCGCCTCTCACGAGTATGGCCTCCATCCTCGCCGAGGAAAAAGAAAAGAACACGCTGCGCGTCCTTCTAATGGCGAATGTCCGGCCGGTCGAGTACCTGATCGGCATCGGAAGCTACATCTGGACCCTGTGCATGTTCGGCGCGGCCGTCATCGGCGTCGCCGGAGGATATACCGGAACCGTGTTCGGACTCTATCTCCTGGTCATGGGATTCGGTATACTGGTCTCGATGGTGATCGGCGCTGCGATCGGAAGCTTCAGCAAAAATCAGATGATGGCGACATCCGTCACGGTCCCTGTGATGATGATCTTTTCCTTCCTGCCGATGATCTCGATGTTCAACAAGACAATCGCGAATGTCGCCCGGTTCACGTACTCCGAGCAGCTCCGCCTCCTGATCAGCGGGCTCGGGCACCTGAAAGTGTCTCCCGAAATGCCGATCGTGCTTGCGGTTAATGCGGTAGTGGCACTCGGGTTGTTTATAGTTGCGTACAGGAGGAGCGGGTTGGAGAACGGGTAAGAGTTGAAAAGAAGAGGACGACAAACAACAGCAGTTGTCGCAAAATTTGCGATAGCTGCTGACGGGAATTATTTGAAAAGTTCAAGCGAGTATTATTGGCTGTATGAATGCTAATTGTCTGATAAATTCCGAGTTATTCTGGTTCTGTGAAATCCAACTAGTAAAGTCTATCGTTAAACCGTCTATTGAAATATAGCGCGTATAATTCGCAACTATCCGTATATCGGTCGGCATTGACATAAATGTACTAAAAATGTGATTGCGTTCTATGCTGCGCTCTATTCTCTTGTTTTCACAATCCTCTTCGATTTTTCGGAGTTCTTCTAAAGATGTGCAGTTCTTAAGAATGCTGTCGCCAATGTTGTTGTATAGATCAAAGTTGTAATTATTCAGCGAGAGAGAGTAACTGCTATTCGACATAGAGAGCTCGCACTGGTGCCATCTGGAAGCTGCTAATGCCAAAATATGCATGGACATAGCCTCACATATGGTCTCTTCAAACCATTTGATTGTAATATCCTTATCTGCCTTCTGCTGCCGAATGGCATAATGTGTAAGTTCATGCGATAAATGAAAAATAAATTGCGCCCAATAACTGAGGTCCTTAGCATTTGTGCGTATTTTAATGGGCATGCAATTCAGTATAAGCATAGGGCAAGACGCGTTTGGATCGTTGTAGACAATACATTGCTCAATGCTCATTAGTTCATAGCCAAATATCTCTATAAACATTGATACTACAAAATTGAATAGTGGCATCATATACTTTTTCTCGTTTATTTCTTCATTTACTAATTCCCAGTTATACATAGTTCCCATCGCTAATTACACTCCTTTACTACAAATGCAAATCTTATCATTGTTATTTAAATAATGCATGAGAACACTTTGATAAAAGAAGCAAACATTCAAGACGCAAGATTTTTGCAGGTTGTATTTCTAATATACAAATTTAATAAGCGAACAAGCAATGGCGGGAATAATAAGAATTTAGAAATAACCAATAATACTCCGATTAGTCACTGTTGTTGATTGTTTAAATGAATAGCGATAACATATTTATAATCACATTTTGTTCGAAGGTGGATACCAATATGCCAAAAAATGAAAGAGCGACTCAGAATGAGGCAAGCACTACTTCTAGTAACGAAGAATCAACAGAGTGCAAATTCAAATCATGTTTCATTATAACGCCTATTGGTGATTCTAATTCAGATATTAATAGAGAGGCAGTTGGTATTATTGAAGCGGCAGTTAAACCTACCCTTCTTTCCCAAGGCTTTAAGAAGATACAAACGGCGGCAGATATAACGATTTCAGGAAGAATTGACGTACAGATAGTTCAAGAGATAATAAATTCGGATTTAGTTTTGGCAAATATTTCTGATAACAATCCCAATGTGTATTATGAGCTAGCTGTACGCCATGCAATTGGGACTCCAATAATCATAATAAACAGAAGGGGATCAAGACCTTGTTTTGATGTTATACAACAACGATATATCGAGTATGTTAATGATTCACAAGGCGTTATTGATCTTAAGAATGATCTTATAAAAGCTATTAATGATTTGGGTAATTTCAAAGCGAATAATGTAATTTCTGATGCCCTCCAGAATACAAAAGAGAAAACCGTTTTTCAGGACAAAGAAAAGATCCCAATTTCTGCCGATGCTCTCGGTATGCTTGTAAATAGGCTTGATAAGATTCAATATGAGTTGTCCTATAATGCGATGAATCGTGGCAATTCTATTGATATGAGCAGTGTAACTTCCCGAGATTATGAAAATAACAATATAGAATCTTGGAAGTTTGCCGGATCATATTTGATTACTTTACATGAAGGGGTAAATATGAGTTCGGCAAAGTCCACTATTGAGAAAGTATTAAGCGTTTCGTTACTAAATTTCGGCTTCCGGCCATATGAAATTGAACCGAACAATAACCGTTTTATTCTTAAGGTATTTTCAGCTATAAATCGAGATATGGTAGAAAATATAGTGATGCAACTGATAAAATTACCAACGATTAAAAGCATACAAATGCTGTGTTAATTTAATACGAATGTGGTTTTCTGCTGCGCTTGCTTGAATCAAATTTAGATTAAGCAATGAATAACGTCGACAAAAGCACACTTTTCAATACAGCTAATTTAGTCATTAAATACAATCTTTTGTAAACACAGAAAACCAAATGATTGACACTATCAAACGGAATTAATTTTTAACCCCTAAGCGTAGATTTTATGACAATGGTTTATGTCTAATTAATAAAGATAGATGGTTTTACGGTTGTTTTATCTGATAGGCAAATCATTAGTGATCGAGATTGATCTTACTTAACCAATATGATTCAAATAATTCAATGGATTTCAACAAAAATATAACAGATGAGTGATGAGCAATGATCCTAAGTGTAAGCCGCAGAACCGATATCCCGGCCCTCTACTCTGACTGGTTTCTCGAGAGAATCCGGGCGGGATACGTCTATGTGCCGAATCCGATGAACGCGCACCAGATCAGCAAGGTGCCGCTGTCGCCGGATGTTGTCGACTGCATTGTTTTCTGGAGCAAGAATCCAGCACCGCTGCTGCCGCGCCTCACAGAACTCGAGAAGTATCACTATTATTTTCAGTTCACGCTCAACGCGTATGGACAGGATCTTGAGCGGAATCTGCCTTCGATTGAGGCGAGAATCGATACTTTCCTCATGCTTTCGGAGATGGTCGGGCCGGATCGGGTGATCTGGCGCTATGATCCGATCATCATAATCGAAAAGTACCCGGCCGAATTTCACGAAGAGGCATTCCTGCGAATCGCGGAAAAGGTCGGTCCGTACACCCGGGGCTGTGTGATCAGCTTTGTCGATTTCTACGGGAAGCTGGACCGCGCGTTTAAGGAGAATGGCATTGCCGAAGCGGAGGAGAATGCCATGTACAGGCTGGCTTCCGGCTTTTCGCGAATCTGCGCAAAATATGAGATCTCCCTGGAGACTTGTGCTGAGAAGATCGATCTGTCGCAGTTCGGAATCGGGCACTCGCATTGTATCGACCGGAATCGGATCGAGAAGATTCTCGGCAAATCGATCGAATCCGGGAAGGACAAGAACCAGCGCGAGGAATGCGGCTGCATCGCGAGCGTGGACGTGGGGATGTACAACACGTGCACGAACGGGTGCGCCTACTGCTACGCGAATTATAATTGGGACCTGACCAAGAGGAACCATGCGTCTCACGATACGACCTCGCCGATGCTGATCGGGACGCCGACTGCAGAAGACAGGGTAGTGGAGCGGAACGTCAAAAGTCAAGTTATTGGGGTAGAGCAGACGACACTTTTCGAGATGTAAAGCTACGGCTAGGCAGCATTGATTTTCAAGATGAGTACGTCGCGGCCAATCTCCTGTTTGCTCTTGGATATAGCGTTCTCCAACAGCGAATTTTTCCTGCTTATACTATGGAATCGTCGTGTCCAATTTCAATGCATATAAATGCGCGAAAAGCACTCTGAGTTATATGTAAACGGACTAATCAGTTTAAGACAACAGTGTCGGCCTACATTCCAGATAGAGAATTGCCTCATGCACACGTACAAGATAGTGACAATAGCAGCAGAACCTAAGTTGCCATACATTTGGGTTTGCTTAATTTGAAACCACTAAGTCGCCAAGAGTCCCGGACAGATAAAAAAGCGGCCTTTCGACCGCTTCGTTTGTTCAAACCAAATCCTTTAATCAACCCAACCTTCCTTGATAATTCCGCCATATGTATAATCCATCCCCATAATGGCCGCCGCATTACCGGTGAGGGACTGGACGTACCATCTGTCTTCGTACCGGATCAGTTGCGGGCAGAAATACCATGATTCGCCGTCGGCATCAAACGTGATGACGACATTGGAGACATCTTCCAGATCATCCACACCAAACGCTTTGTTCTGGGCAAGCAAATTTTCCTGATTTTTTTCGATGCTATAGATATCATTTGTTATGTCATCCGGCGACATGGTACCGGTAATCTCCAAGTCGCTAAAAACGTAATGATCGGTGTCTTCCTCTATATCGGAAGCCACTTGCGGGTTCTCCGCCAATGATATCGTCATTCCCAACGCTACCGAAGGAACATTATAAGTAAAATATTGATTCGTGATCTGATTGATGATGGATGCTCTTCTTGCTTCAACATCCAAAGTGGAATTATATACGTTACTGGTCGGCAGCTTCATCTCGGTAGTGGGAACAAATGCCTGCAGACGTTCGCACCAAGCTTCCAGATCGTAGTTCTCTACATAGCTTTCTACCGCAAAAGTCGCTACCATCGCATCTACATCCTGATCCCGCAAGGCAGTGAGATAAGCCTCGGCGGCTTCTTCCGGCGTATCATATCCGGGACCCTCGATTTTCGCGACGTCCGGTTCATTGCTTTTCGCGCCGAAAGTAATTATTCCGGAAAAGAAGAACACGGCGGCCAGTATAACGGCGCCCAGAACCACACCGAACAGCCCGAAAAGCAGGGAGCGCCCCGTCTTTTTGGCGGGCTTGGTGCTCGTGGCTGCGGAAGCCGGAGCCTGTGACGGACGGGGCGCCTCGACAAGCTGAACCGGTGCTGTCTGTGCCGGACGCGGTGCCTCGACAAGCTGAACCGGTGCTTCCGGACTCTTCGCATCGTGTGACGAAGACGATTCTTTGCCGCAATACGAGCAGAATTTTACATCTTGATCCAGACTTTTACCGCAGAAACTACAAAACATGTAATGCCTCCCATAGGTGCCGATATTCTTTTTACCTTGCGCCGGATATTACTTCTTGATTCGAACCTGAACGTTCTGAAAATATATCCCTGCCCCTATTATACAGAAGGCGAACAAACAATATCGATCAAACAAGTAATTGACAATAAAAAATATCGGGATGCCCGATGAGACAGGAATTCTTACCCTGAATCATCGACATCTCTCCAAACGAATTTCCGGCAGGTGAATCCTGTACAACGAATAACGCAAATTATTGTACTTTGATTGTCCCCTCCATATAAGGATGCGGTCCGCATGTGTACGTGAATGTGCCCGCGGTGTCGAAGGTATGCGTGAAGCTGTCCTCTTTCTTCAGTAAATCGCTCTCGAAATCTGCGAATATGACATTATGGGATGCACTGTCCTTGTTTGTCCATGTCACAGAATCTCCCACTTTTATCGTAAGGCTGGCAGGGTTGAAGGAATGATTTTCAATCAGTACCACATTGGCTGCCTGCGCTGTCGATACGACCGTTGAGTTATCTGGAGAGACAGTCGCTGCCGTCGTAATCATATTAGTCGAGGCTGCGGTATTTTCGGTTTGGGTGAGCGTGGTGGATGGACATCCGGATACGGCAATCATCATTAAGACGGCTGCAAACAAAACGAATCTTTTCATCTTCATTGGTAACACCTTCTTCGGATGTGTTCGCGATTTTCGTAAAGCACAAATTTGGTTTTGCCATAGAGGCCGCAATTTGAAACTTATCCGAGCGTGAACCAGCCGAACCAGAGCCCCATGCCAAGAACGGCATGAACGAGTCCAAATGCGAGAATGACTACCGCTATAATCTTGTGAGCTTTCAGGGGAACCTTGATGACTCTCATTCCGTTCAGTATCTGAAAAACAATCAGAAGAAAAAGTACAATTCCGCCCCAGATCGGTGCCGACAGACCCAGAATAATAGGGATTTCCATTTCTCTACCTCCTATGGCTTTGACGTTCTTGCGTTCTCAAAGTACAGCTTAAGTTAGTTGGTCGTATATGAATACATCATACATCAATTATATTTTAGAAAAAAGAGCGGGATCAAAGCGATCGGGTGTCCATTTATTTTCAGACGCAGAAGAATATTGTAAACAAGGCGGTAGTAATCGCGAAAACAGAGTCGCCCCGAAATCTTCGCCCTTTATCCGAGTCTTCTCGATATGATTTGTTCATTCCGACTCTCATTATACTGATTTTATATCATCGTGGTGGTATAATTCAGTCAATATTATTGCGCGGTCAAGATTTAGTTATATTGGGAGGACGCCAGTATGTATTGTACAGAATGCGGCAAGCAAGTTCCGGATCAGGATTCCTTTTGCATGCACTGCGGGAAACCGCTGCGAAAGATGTCGGGGACTCCCGCCGCGCCAGCCGTAGCCGGCACAATAGGAGCACCCGTCGCACCCGTCGCGCTAGGCGTACCCGACGCGCCAGGACCCCCATTTACGGGAAGACCGGCGGCCGGAAATCAGCCGCCCGCCGGTTCAACCCAGGCCGGCCAAAAGAGTTATAAGAGCCAAACAGGCCTTACAATCGCATTGGTTGCAGGCAGTCTCTTTCTTGTTGCCGCCGTGTTTTTCTTTTTTATATGCCTTCTTCCGTGGTTAAATAGTAACAGTTCAAACCGCGAACGGCCGACAACTATACAAACAACAGATGCAGAGGATGCATCCGTCGTCGGAATTTGGGCCAATGAAGATTTACCGGGCGTTGTCAAATTCAAGAGTAACGGTAATGTTTATATTTATAGCGATGATTCAAGTGACTCGAGCACCTATGAGTATGATGAAGAAAAGGAAGAAGGTACTATTTTCCTGGATACCGGAGATCTTGTGTTTTCGGTGTCCGGAGAGACGCTCGACATTCGTGGTATTGGCGAATTTGAAAGGGTAGAGGACAAGGATTTTGATATTCAGAATTTTATGGAGGATTACAGCACTCTTGATGTGACTGCACCCGACATGACAACGGAGTCGACAACCACCAAAACGGATACTTCCGGAGGAAAAGTCACGATCGGCGTTGCGATGCCTACCGACGAGTATCAGCGTTGGTATTCGGACGGCATCAATCTGAAGACAGAGCTTGAGGCTGCGGGCTTTGCCGTTGACCTTCAATATGCAGGCAGCGATCCGGAAACGCAGGTTTCCCAGATCGAGACCATGATCGATAACGGCGATTCGGTTCTTGTTGTTGCCGCCGTCGATGGCAGCTCACTTAGTACCGTGCTTGCAGAAGCACAAGAGAAGAATATCCAGGTGATCGCTTTCGACCGTCTGATCTATAACACGGACGCCGTCTCCTACTATGTAACGTTTGACAACTACAAGCTCGGAACCATGCAGGGCCAATATGTGATCGACGCATTGGCGCTCGATACAGCCGAAGGCCCCTTCAACATAGAGTTTTTCGCGGGCGCACCGGATGACTACAACGCGGATGACTACTTTAATGGCCAATACGACATACTCGAGCCGTACATCGAGTCCGGCAAGCTTGTTGTCGTTTCAGGTCAATCCGATTTTGAATCCGTCGCCACAGAAGCCTGGAAGACCGAGAATGCCGAGGCCCGCATGGAAAGCCTTCTTGCTTCCTACTATTCCGACGGAACAAAGCTGGATGCCGTTCTTTGCTCAAACGACACGACTGCTCTCGGTGTAGAGAATTCTCTCGAAGCCGCCGGATACGAAGCCGGCGCCAACTGGCCGGTCATCACAGGACAGGATTGCGATCTTGACAACATCCGGAACATGATTGCCGGGAAGCAGTCCATGTCTGCCTTCAAGGACACGCGTACGTTGTGTACCAAGACCGTCGAGATGGTTGCGGCGATTGTCAGCGGGACCGAAGTTCCGGTCAACAACACGTCGCTCTATGACAACGGAGAAGGAATTGTACCGGCGTTCCTTTGCGACGCCATATATGCAGACAAAGACAACTACAGGGAAGTACTGATCGACAGCGGCTACTATTTGGAATCGGAGCTCGGCTGAGTTAAGAATCTACCTGCTATTAACTAATAAATGACCGAAAAGAACGAAGCTTTTCTTTTTCGAACAGATGAGGTATTCGGATGATATGCAGTAAGTGCGGATTTAAAATGAGTGCCGGAGTAACGTGTCCTTCGTGCGGATACAATGAAACAGATCAGGATCCTGAACAGGCAGCTCGCAGAAAGCTCAATGTATATATGCCAAGTCCTGTTAAGAAGGTAGCAAAAAGCTCTACGAGTCATGTAAAGTCGAGTCCTCGATGCAATGCATGCGGCTTCCATTTGACTGCCGGGAATACCTGTCCTTCCTGCGGCCATACGAACGCGACGACGGATCCGGAATATATTGCCCGAAAAAACGCGAAAGAGTACACCTATGGCAAGCCTAAGACCTGGGTCGTCGTGCTCTCGGTATTTGGGATTATCGTGAATACCCTGCTGGGGATTATCTATTTTGCGTCGCTCCTGGACTTAGATATAGAGAGAAAAGGCGGTTTGCTTCTCGCCCTGATCGTCATTCTCCAAGTAGCGATCAATATCCTCATGATCGTTTCGTTCGCCAATCTGATCCGTATGCGAAAATGGGCACTCTGGGTGATTCGGATCTCTTATACGATCAGCACCATCCTGATCGCAGTCAACGGGAGTCTTTTGTCGGTACAATTTGCACTCGGTGCCCTCTTAACCCTTGTGTTCTGGTTCGGCGACTGGAAAGATTATACCTGACGCTTAGGCGCGTTTTTATAAGAAGGAAAGAAACATTATTCAAAAAAATATAAATTCGCATATAACAGATTGACAAAAAGAAATGCAGATAGGTTATTATACATATTATTACGTGCTACATCTGATTGTGTGGGTGAATGATATGTGCGATGGAATCCCTATGAGCGTTGATGAAACAAATGTAACTGACGAAATCATCAGTTATCTAATCACGTGTGAGAAGCGGATATTAAATAAGAGAAGAGTTAAGGGACATCATAAGGGGATGTGGACAGAAGTAAAGTATGACGCACGTTCAACCGATGGAATTCACACGTTTTCTATAAGAATCAAGCAACACATTGAATTGCCGAACAGATTTTCGGTTATACTTATTTATGTAAATACAAATGGTACTCAAGCGGTGCTTTTTCGTTGTAACGGGCCTCATAGTGGTGACAATAACCACATTCCTGAACACTTCATGTTTCATACGCATTTGCTAACAGCAGACGAGTGGATTAACCATGGTACAAGTAACCCAAACGTTAGGGACGAGGCACCTTACGTGACTTTGTTAAGCGGGATCGGCTTTTTCGTAGAAAGATGCAATATTTGTGATCCAAGCAGTTTCTTGAGAGGGCATGGTATAAGCAGCTTGTTTGGCGAATCTGAGACAAACGAAGGAGAATATGCAGTGCGGCAAATCGCATTGTCAGATATAAAAGCTGGTGACACATATGAATAATCTGGATTTTATTAAGCAAAATATACAATATGAAATTTCTTTCGTACCTGTTTCTCTTGGGGTATATCAAATCGTCGCGCCTTTTTTGCATGCTGACGGGGACCTCTTGGAGATTTACCTGAAAACGGTAAAAGATGAAGATCATTATGTTGAACTTACGGACTTAGGCATGACACTTATGCATCTCTCGTATTCCACGGATTTGGATAAAGAATCAACTATGAGTTTTATTCGTTCCCTGATTCGGGAACAAAGGTTCACATTTGAGAATGGAGTAATCTCTTATGCCGCGCCTCTGGAAGGTCTCGAAAACCAAATTAACTATTATGCTCAAGGATTGTCGAAAATAATGTCGGCAACAGCGTTGTCGAGAGACGTAAGAGAATCGATCTTTTACGAGCAATTTCGTGTTTTTGTTTTTAATAAACTAAAGGAATACAATCCTCAAAAGGATTATATTCCTCTACAAAATCACACCGAATATGCTGTTGATTATCTGTGTCAAAAAAGCAGCGATCAAAGGCCGATTTATCTTTTTCCTATAAAAAACTCTTACAAGGCCAAGGACGTACTTTCTACCATTCTTTTCTTTCGAAGCAAATCGGTATCTTTTCGAAGCGTTGCGGTGTATGAAGATTTAGACGCAATAACCGAGAAAGACAGAAGGCGAATCATAAATATAACGGACAAGAATTTTTACACGATCGAGGATTTCCACACAGAAGCTAACGAGTACTTTGATAGGGAATTGGGATAATCTGTTCATTACCCCTCCAACCCCCCCTCGATATACTGCTTGATAAACTCGATCCGGTCCTTCGCCGTCGGCTTGAAAAGCGATGCGATCGCGACGACCAGGTTCTTCGCGGGATTCACATAAATCGCATTCCCGCCGTCGCCGAGCGCCGCGAAGCTTCGCGCCTCCTCGTCGATAATCCACCACAGATACCCGTATTGCAGCTCGCCCCAGCGGCTGTGCGGCGCCGTGCTCTCGTCCACCCACTCGGACGACACGATCTGCCGGCCGCCCCATACGCCGCGGTTCAAGTACAGTTGACCGATTTTTGCCATTTCGCCGGGCCTTAGGAAAAGTCCCCACCCGGCTGTGTTGATGCCCTGCGGGTCGGCGACCCAGCCACTCCCGTGATGATCCTTCATGATCGAGAGCTGTTCCTCCTTGCTCTCGAAAACGATTCTCTCCGAGACGTCGATCCCGAGCGGCATGAAGAGATTCTCGTATGCAAATTCCAGCACCGACTGTCCGGTCACGCGTGTCAAAATACCCGACAGGATATCCGGCCCGATCAGTGGCGTATATCGGAAATCGCCGATCTCGCCCTTGCCGCCCAGCAGATCCAATGCGCTCTTGACCCAGCTCTCGCTCGAAAAATACTTCGTATACGGCGCCGACTTGTATTTATAGGGCGCGGTCATCGTTATCATGTCGCGCAGCGTCACGAGCTGCGCCGTCTTTTCGCCGCGCTTCGGCGTATACTCCGGGAAAAAATCCAGCACCTTCTGATCGAGACTCTCGATCAATCCCTTGTCAATCGCGATGCCGATCAGTATGGAAAGAACGCTCTTGGTCACCGAAAAAACATGGAAGGCCGTGTCGGCCGTATAACGGTTAAAGGAGTTCTCGTATATGATTGTGCCGTTTTGCTGCACGACAATGCCGGCGATATTCGAATAGTCGCGCAGAATTGCGCTCTCGAGCGCAGTCGTATTCAATTGATTCATTTCACTTATTCCTCCGTCAAAAATTTGTAGAGGATATCCTTGAAAGAGAGCATAAGCGGATTAAAAATTCTTTTCAAGAGGTATTTTAAACGAATATTGGAGTATAGAAGAGTCTTGACCGTATTCCCCGCATTTCCGTTTGAGTAGGTGCGCCGACTCCCCTACGCGGGGTTTCTATCATTGACGACCTACTCAATCGGCATCTGAGCGTATATGAGTAGGTACGCCGGTGCCTCGATGCGTTGTTTTTTATCATTGACGACCTACTCAATCAGCATCTGAGCGTATATGAGTAGGTACGCCGGTGCCTCAATGCGTTGTTTTTTATCATTGCGAGCCTACTAAATCGCCATCGGATCATGTTTGAGTAGGTTCGCCGGTGCCCCGAAGGGCGTTTCTTATCATTGACGAGCCTACTCAATCAGCATCTGAACGCGTTTGAGTAGGCTCGAAGGTGCCCCGAAGCGTGTTTCTTATCATTGACAAGCCTACTCAATCAGCATCTGCGCGTGTTTGAGTAGGTTGAACTTCTATTCTTCTTGCGAAGGTGGCGCTCACTCTCCGGACGCTGGCTCTCGCTCACCAAACTCGGCTCATTTTGTCATGTATTACCCTCCATTTCGAGTCACAGATCCTTCACAAGACATTTTCATCCCAATTCATGTTAAAAATGCACAAATAGCTCTTGCTTTGTCGGGAGTTTTTGTTACAATAAAACCAATAAAACTGAAATGGTTTTATAAGTTTTCTAAGTGATTTTACAGGAGGGGCATATGGAGTTGATGGATCGTATTTTTTACGGAGCGATTGAAGAGTTCAAGGAGAACGGTACGAAGTTTACGATGGACTCGCTTGCATCGCGGCTTGGCATCAGCAAACGTACTCTCTATGAGACTGTCCCGTCGAAAACCGCGGTGATCGAGATGGTCATCGACCTGACATTTGCGGATGTCAAAAAGCAGCAGCAGGATATTTTCGAGAACGATGAATTGTCTTTGACGGACAAGCTTAAGAAGCTGCTGACGATTGTACCGGCCTATGCCGAGATGATTGATTACCGAAGGGTTAATGAGATCAAACGCATATATCCGCACCTTTATCAGAAGATCGACGACAATTTGAACAGTGACTGGGACCGCACGATGGACCTCCTTGAGCAGGGGATGGAAGCAGGTATCATCAAGCGCAAGAATCTTGTGGTCCTCAAGCTGCTGCTGGTACAGGTTTTTGAGAAATTGCTCGACGGCACCTTCCTGATCCAGAATAATATTTCCTATCAGGCAGCGATGAAAGAGTCGCTTTCGATCATATTTGACGGAATCCTGACGGACGAACATAAGGGAAGCTGAGGCGAGTCGGTATGATCACATTTGACAACCAGGTATTCCACGCACAGACCGATCATGCTTCTTGCCGGATACGGAGACATGAAGACGGCGGCTAACAGCAGCGACAGAAAGATTGGCAGGGGGACAAGCTATGGACAGGTCAGAGAATATTTTCGGCAACGAGATGAAGGGTGGGACGATAAGAAAAGCGAACCGTTCGAAAAAGAAATTCGCGAAGAAATTCGGCAGCGATGAGACGGTCAATTACCCGATCAAAGTTGAGAAAAATTCGTATATCGGTGATTCCCTGGGTGTTCGAAATATAATCGTTTTACCGGCAGGAGATGAAGGGGACCCGGGAAAAATCCCGACGGGTGCGAAGAACGCGTTGCCCGGAGAAGAGGCCCCGACGGGTTCGAAGAACGCGTTGCCCGGAGACAAGGCCCCGTCAGTTGCGAAGAACGCGTTACCCGGGGAAGAGGCCCCGACGGGTTTCGACCTGAAAAAAGGCGTTATCGTCGGTAATATCCGGATGGGCTTCGGACATTACCGGATCTCGATGGCGATTGCATCTGCAGCCAACTCGATGGGTTATACGCCCTACTGGATGGACCTCCATTCTTACCGGGACACGACAGGCGGAAAAGTAATAAACGCACAGAACGAACTGTATTCTATGGGCTCCCGCTTATCGGAGAAGAGCCGGCTGTTCAATCGTTTTGTGTGGGAACCGATGAATTATGAAGGCTTCCGGAAGATCTCCTACAATGCGGCGGATCAGAAAAATGCAGAGTTGATGACGCCCGTGTTCAGGAATATCCCCAAAGAAATTCCGCTGATTGCAACGCATGTCTGGCCGGCTCAGGCGGCGGTCCATGCCGGCATGAAGCATGTCGTAAATGCGGTCCCCGATAACTGGCCGATGGCGCTTCATCTATCAGAAGGAAGTATTCACACCGTACAGACGCATTCGGCCTATCTGGGATACCGCATTCTAAACGGAATGAATAAGAAGGAAGTCCTCCATCCAATGCCGGCCGCAGATATTCGGTATACCGGACATTATGTCGACCATGAAATCGTATCCAATATTACGGCGGACTGTGAAGCGAGAATAGGGCGAGCCGAAGAAGGCAAACCGATGCGTTTCCTCTTAACAATCGGAGGAGCAGGCGCACAGAAGGATATATTCGCAGCTGCGATTCGGTTTCTTCTTCCTTTTGTGGACGCGAAAAAAGCCGCGCTCTACATCAATGTGGGCGATTACAGGAATGTCTGGGAGGACTTGAAAAAAGAAATTTCGGAGCTCAAAGAAAAAGCGGCGGAACATATGGGGGACTGGGCGGATACGGCTTCCTTTGCGCAAGCCGCCCTGACCGGAGACATCGAAGGCATCCACGCTTTTTGGCATGAGAATATTTTCGAGGCGGTATATGCTACCAATCTTCTCATGAGAAGCGCGGACGTACTGGTCACCAAACCAAGCGAGCTGTCCTTCTATCCGGTGCCGAAGTTATTTATCCGGCGCGTCGGAGGTCATGAACAGTGGGGAGCCGTTCATTCGTCCGAAATAGGGGACGGTACGCTCGAATGCAGAGACAATCCTCACACACTTCAGATGCTGGAATTATTCCTGACCGACAAGAATTTACTGGAAGATATGTGCAGAAACATTGAGCGGAACAACGATGCCAACATCTACAGCGGCGCGTATAAAGTAGTTGAATTAGCTATGAATAGAAAAGACGGAAAGAAATAAGGAGGAAGTATTTATGAAGGAACCTGGCGCAAGAAGGAACCGGTACGCATTTGGTCTGGGAACGATCGGAAGAGATATGACATATACGCTCTACAGCATGTATATGACGTATTATTTAACGGAGATTCTCGATCTTCCCAATTCCACGTTTGTCGTGGCCAGCATCATCATGCTTGTCATGAGAGTCTATGACGGGTTCAATGACCCGTTTATGGGATTTCTTGTTGACAACACCAATACCCGGTTCGGCAAATTCAAACCATGGATTCTGGGCGGCGCGATCGGAACAGCGATCCTGACAGTACTGTTTTTTACGGATATGGGACTTCGTGGAACAGCCTTCCTGGTTGTATTCACCATTATCTATGTCCTTTGGGAGATGCTCTACACAGCAAATGACATCGCTTTCTGGTCGATGATGCCTCAGCTTTCGATTGACCAGAAGACAAGAGAGAAGATCGGCGCCTTCGCGAAAATATGTGCGGCTATCGGGCTCGCAGCCGTCGTAGGTACCATTGAACTGGTGCCGGGACTTCTCGGCAAATGGACCGGAAGTGAGAAGACCGGATTTACCCTCTACACAATCATCATTGTTGTTGCCCTCTTGATTGGTACGTGTATTACGCTTCTGTGTGTCAAGGAACAGAAGAATGTATTCAAAGAGGAGGAGAAGGCAACTCTCCGTGATATGTTCCGTGCCATTACAAAGAATGATCAGCTGCTAGTCACAGCCGTTTCAATGGCACTCTTCATGATCGGTTACTGCACCACAACCGCTTTCGGCATCTACTTTTTCAAATACGCGTATAAAGAGGAAGGCACATATACCATCTTTGGCGTTATCCTTATCCTGACTCAAATTGTATCTTTCATCATTTTCCCGCTCTTCAGCAAGAAATTTACTCGCAGACAGCTTTATATGGGCGCGACCATCATGGTAGTAGCCGGATATATTCTGTTCTTCTTCTCCCCGATGAACATGGTATTCATCGGAGCGGCCGGTGCCCTCCTGTTCATCGGACAGGCCTTCATTTCCCTTCTTATGCTGGTCTTTCTTACCGATACCATTGAGTACGGCCAGTGGAAGCTTGGCCGAAGAAATGACAGCGTTACCTTTGCGATACAGCCTTTCGTCAACAAGATCGGCAACGCAGTCGGAACCTTCATTGTTAGTATGACTCTCATCGTTTCCGGCATCAACGACGCCAAGACGGTCAATGATGTAACGAGTGAAGGGCTCCTGATCATGAAATGCGCCATGCTTGTTCTTCCGATCTTCTTCATCGTGGCAGGCTACATTGTCTACCTGACGAAATTCAAGATCGATACCAAAATGTATGAGAAAATCGTTGCTGAACTCAAAGCCCGCGGAGACATAGGCGACGGGGTCAAACTTCTCAAACGTCCTGGTAATGCTATCAAAGACAGCGAATCCGGGGATATGGATTCCTAAGAGAACGGGATCTAAAGAACCATATCATTCAACAGACACAAGCGGGGAGCCTGCACGGCGATGAATGATCGGCGTACAGGCTCCTTTTCTGTTCCTCAATTTTAATCAAAATCGATTGAAAAGAGACTTCGATACGTATTCATGCGTTAATATAGAATAGAAGAGGGGGGATATTGTTATGGAGATACTTTCACTGATGCCCGAACTGCGCGAAAATGCATATCCCGGAAGAGGGATTGTGATCGGCAAGTCGGAGGACGGAAGATCCGCCGTCGCCGTTTATTTCATTATGGGCCGAAGCGCCAACAGCCGGAACCGCGTTTTCGCGCAAGAGGGAGACGGGATTCGCACACAGGCCTTCGATCCGGCGAAACTGGAGGACCCGAGCCTGATTATTTACGCGCCGGTCCGCGTCCTCGGGAACAAGACAATCGTCACGAACGGCGACCAGACCGACACAATCTTCGCCGGCATGGACAATCAGCTGACCTTCGAACAATCCCTGCGCTGCCGCGAGTTCGAGCCGGATGCACCCAACTATACACCCCGGATATCCGGAATCCTCCACGTCGAATCGGGCGCCTTCCACTACGCGATGTCCATCCTCAAAAGCAGCAACGGGAATCCGGCCGCCTGCAATCGGTACACATTCTCCTACAAGAATCCGATCGCCGGCGAGGGACATTTCCTGCATACCTATATGCGCGACGCGGAGCCGCTCCCCAGCTTCGAAGGCGAGCCAAAGTGGGTCTCGATTCCGAACGGCATCGATTCATTCACCGACCAGATCTGGGATGCACTGAATCGCGAAAACAAGGTGGCCCTGTTCGTCCGTTACATCGATCTTGCGACGGGCATGACGGAGACAAGAATCGTGAACAAGAATGTAGAGAGCGTATAAGTAATTATCCGAAAAGACCGGGATTGCTTTATAACGAAGTAGACCAAATGATCGTTAAAGAGACAGCTCTTTTGACGCCAACTCATAACACGCATGCTAAAACCTAAGTAGTTGTATTTCTTACTAAAACTTCTGAATCAACGTTACAAGTTCTAGCTTACGAGCGCAAACCAGATTAGCCAAAATTCGACTTCAGGCGGCATTACACACCAAAATGGAAAAATGCTTGATTTGGTGTGTAATTCTCGAGCCGGTGTGTGGTACGCAGAGACGGCATTACACACCAAAATGGAAAAATGCTTGATTTGGTGTGTAATTCTCGAGCCGGTGTGTGGTACGCAGAGGCGGCATTACACACCAAAATGGAAAAATGCTTGATTTGGTGTGTAATTATCGAGCCGTTGTGTGGTACGCAGAGACGGGATTACACACCAAAATGGGAATAAGCTTGATTTGGTGTGTAATTCTCGAACTGGCGTACAGTTTGCAGAGGTCGGATTACACACCAAAACTAAAAAACGCTTAATATGGTGTGTAATTCTCGAACTGGCGTACAGTATGCGGAGGCCGTATTTCATCCGTAATTGCTAGATCCTTTTCCACGGCCTTTTGCCATCCGACCAGCCCTGTTCGCGCCAATAATCAGCCTCGGGGTCCGCGGCCTTTTTCTTTGCGGCGGCCATCATATTGAACATGAAGCGAATGAACGGCGAGGGCGCACGCACCCTGGCCCTTTTTATCCTGGCGGCCAGACGGGGCATATCCGCCTCGATTTTCGCCTTTTTCTTTTCGCTTACTTCTTTCCAGTTGGCAGCCGCAACCGCAAGACCATATTTCCGGATATACGGCACGCCCCAATAGGCGAGGGTTCGTTTCAACTGACCGCACACCTTGCCCGCACCCATACCGGCGGTGGTGGATATGACGACGGCCTTCTTGCGGAACATACTGCTTTGTGGTCTGTGGGGCAGCCAATATTGATAGAAAAGGTCAATGAACGCCTTCATAGGCGCGGAGGGCAGCATGCAGTAATTGGGGCTGGTGAGAATGAGTACATCCGCCTGCTCCATCGCATCCGCAAGGATTTTCTTTTCCTCGTAAAAAGGGCAAACCGTTAAGTCTTTCATACAGCTGTAACAGCCAAGGCAAAAATGGTTCAAATCCCTTGGCAGGAAGAATTCTGTGATACTGTCTTGATCCGCCAGATTGTCGGCCAGCAGTTTCCCGATGTGATAGGTGCTGCCCTTGTGATTCTGTCCGTTAATGACTACGACTTTCATTTGCGCCTCCATAGGGGAAGATCTGAATTATAATAAATAATGTGATATCAGAAATGTCTTTGGTACAATGATTCTATCACAAAGCCATCGGAGGCAGCATGCAATCCAATTCTGCCCCTCAATTACCCCTCGGCACGAAAACACACTCGATGAAGCTCGCGTTTCACGGCGGCGAGATCTATTTCCTGCACCTTGACGCATTCGGCCCGCGCGAGGACCTGGTACTCGAGCGCATCGCCGCCGACGCGCCTACGATGCTTCGCCCCTCGTATCCGGCCTTCGTCGGGATTAATATCGATGAGACTGCCCTCACGCCGCGCATCATGGAGGCTGTCGCGAATGTACTTGCCGATGCGCGAAAAGTGTTCCGCAAGGCCGCGATCGTCGGCTGCGGAAGGAAAGATCAGCGTGCCTTCGAGAAAACGCTTCAGGCCGCGGAAGTCACGTACCCGGTCGCTTTTTTTCGCGATTTCGAAAAGGCGAAGGAGTGGCTGATTTAGGAGCCGGTGAGGCGAGCCTGCTCAATCGGCATCTGAGCGCGTTTGAGTAGGTACGACGGTGCCCCCGACGTGGGTTTTCTATCATTGCGAGCCTACTCAAACAGCATCTGAGCGTGTTTGAGTAGGTACGACGGCGCCCCTATGCGTTGTTTTTTATCATTGCGAGCCTATTCAAACGACATCTGAGAGTATTTGAGTAGGTACGCCGGTGCCTCAATGCATCGTTTTTTATCATTGCGAGCCTACTCATTCGTCTTCTGAGCGCGTTTGAGTAGGTTTAGCCGACTCCCCGATGCGGATTTTTTATCATTGACGAGCCTACTCAATCAGCATCTGAGCGCGTTTGAGTAGGCTGACCTTCTATTCATGGATGAACGGTTCTGATTCCCAATAGATCCGGCGGTACGAGATCCCCAGGGGCTGAATCTTCCATAGTGACTGGTGCAGGCAATATGCATCCATTCAGAATACCCCCCCCCTTGACTCTACAAGAATTACGCAGTATCGTATAGTTAGAACTCTAACTAAGGAAGGAGATTGTATGGCTCAAGCGAGTAAAAAGTTACCGGTCATGTCAAGGCTGGGCGTTGTCTTTCTTACGTGGAGAAGATACCTGGAAAAGACGACGAAAAGCCACTCTTTGACCTTGAATCAGTATTATATCCTGAGGCAGCTGAAACATAGGGAATACCTGAATCCATCCGAGATCGCGGAGATGCTTTTCGCGGATCGGCCTACTGCGACCGTCGTGATTGATAATCTGCAGAAGTATGGTTATGTAAGGAAAGAAAGAGATGCAAAAGATGGCAAGCGTATCCGCGTGAGTATAACGGAGGCAGGAGTAAGCCAAGTTGACGAAGCCGGGACGGACATGGAGAATCTGACGGCTTTTGATCCGATAAACTGCTTGTCAGAAGAGGAGAAGCAGACTTTGGAGGACCTTCTGGTTAAGATGCAAAATCATATGAAGAACTTGAATCCGTAAAAATTTTATCACAATAGTTAGAATTCGAATTATAAAATCATGCAGCTCAACAACCTTATCTCGCTGGAATTCCTTCCGGATTCGCGAAAAAAGGTTGCAAGAGAACGAGATTTGCAGGGAAGAAAGGGAGATGGAAAGGTATGAATGAAACGTTAAAGTCCATACACAATTTGCGCAGCGAGAGGCAATTCAGCGACAAGCCCATTCCACAGGAGGACCTGGAAGCGATCCTGGAGGCTGCGGTCAGAACGGCGAATTCTTCGTCAAGACAGGCGTATTCCGTTATCGTACTGACGGACAAGGAGAAGATGAAGGCTGCCTGCGGTTATACCGGCGCAGCATTATTTGTTTTCTGCGTAGATCAGAACAGACTGATCGATATTGCAGATTATATGCAGCAGGATTATAAGAGAAGCGCAACGATTGATTTTATTACCGGAGGCACAGATGCCGTTCTTGCGGCACAGACGGCAACCATTGCCGCAGCCTCGTTGGGTATTGCTTCCCTGATCACCAACGGCGTGCACCGCCAGAATTTTGATGCGCTGTATGAGCTACTGGATTTGCCGAAGGAGTACTGCTTTCCAATGATTGGTGTCCTTCTCGGCTACAGTGCGAACCCGGAAGCGAAGCACTTTAAAGGACGAATGACAAAAGGAGTCATTCATTATGATACGTATCATCACCTGACAAAAGAAGAGATCGAGGAAGAAATTGCCGCGTTTGATTCCAGGGAGGGAAAATACGGCCTTACTTCCTATATCCAATGGGAGGGAATGGGCTTCAAGCATTATTACGAGTGGTTCTATCAGGTTTGGAATGGAGAACAGGAGGATATCTTCTATCCGGTACTCAAGGAGACGAAATTCTTTCAGTAGGGCGTGGTCAGCCGCCACGCGGAAGGCCGGTAAACACGTCATAAATATTCTTCATAGTTCCGTCCGAAACCTGACAAGTATTCTCATAATAGTCTATTCGTATCCATCCTTTCTGACTATGATCTGCCTTTTCAACATAAACATATTCCAATACGTCTGTTGCGACAAATATGACTTCTTCGCCCGGGTTGATCGTCCATTCCATGGAGTCTCCATAGCGATTGCTGTAAGCATTAACAGAAGCTTGTGCTGTGACATAGTAGCCCATAGGGGTTAATCCTGCCGGAACTTCGACAAGAGAAAGGGCGTCGCTTGATCCGTGATAATTGCTGAATGCTACAATATGCCGTTGCGCGTAATCCGCAATGCCAAACATTCCTGACGTATGTTGATTGTTCAAAGCTCCACTTGAATCAATCCACAAATTAGCATAATTACCAGCCGGTGCTGTATAGAATATGTTCCCAAGATAGATCAATTCTCCATATGCATAAGTATATATATCCGTCCAGTAGTCGCTTCCTCTATTGCATACCCCGACGAGAAAAACAATGTTACCTGAAACCTTGGCAAGATAGCAAACATCATCAATATCGAATTCTTCTTTACTCATGATCAAACCGTTGACTGTAAGTGTGTACGTAGTCGTGTCATCACTCTCATTATACGTTGTGGAATACTCAACGACTTCCTTACCTTCAGCCTCATAATCCAATTCCAGGCTGTCACCGGACTTCCATGCAATGATTTCTCCGGCATTCAGACGAGTCATGAAATCAGCCGCAGGAGTGCTCATCGAAGGTCCCGTCGCCAAAGTTGTCTCAAGAATCGCCGTAGATTCTGGCGAAGACGCAGTGGTCTCTTTTGGGGTCTCTTTCACTGCAGTCGAAACTTGGGTTTCAAGAGAAACACTTGTCCCACCGGTTTCTTCTCCCGAAATATCGGTATCTGCCTTCTGCACGCAGCCCGATAAAATAATCATGCCCATTGAAAAAACAAGGAATAGAGAGACCATCCATCGCTTCATTCTTTCTCTCCTTCAGGAAAAGCCGCCGCATCTCAACTAGAATTGTTTAGCAATGTAGTCATTGCCTTTAAAACCAATATGCTTATTATGTGTCGCAATGATTAGTCATGTCAATAGCTTGAAATCCGCAGGAGGCATACTGCTCTCTTTCTCTTGGAGAAGCTTTCAAAAGGGCGCTATTCGAGAAAATTGAAGATGAATACGACATCGCTATTTCCGAGGAAGCGTATACCGAATATGTCGATAGCGGAAAAAAGAGCGCTCCGATTACCGAACTCTGGGACGAGTGCGGTCTATGACGTATAGCGTTGAAACCACCTCGCGCTTCGACAAAGAGTTTAAGAAGCTCGATAAGTATACAAAGCGCATGATCAAGGCTTGGATTGACAAGAACCTGATAGGTTGCACAGACCCGCGACAACAGGGAAAAGGACTTACAGCGAACTGCAGCGGTCAATGGCACTTCAGAATAAGAGACTATCGTCTTATATGCCTTATAGAAGACGATAAGCTCATAATGACCGCCTTAAACATCGGACACCGCAGAGATGCAGACCCAAATATGAGATAAGAAAGCAAAAACAAAAGAGAGCAAGATGAAACCCTCTTTCGTTTAATTGCCCAAGATATTAACACCACATTACCATTAAACATTTTATCGTCTCATCTTTCGGCAACTAGATTCCTAACCGCTTCCTGTTCAACTACATTATTCCTTCCTTCAATTTGATCATTTTACCAAGAATGATCAAATTGACCTTGATTCATGATCAAATTGGCGCTATTATGTAATTTCATCATAAGCAAATAAATGATCAAATAGATTGGAGGGGCAAGATGCGCGAGTTTCCATACAAGAAGATCTATCAGAGTTTGCTCACCCCCGATATTGTCGCACTTGCGGTACAGATTCACGAGTATAAGGGAGAACAGAACCTTTTCATAGAATCTACGCGCGACACGCCGACACATCTGTTGGATATAGCTAAAATCCAGAGTATAGAGGCGTCCAATAGGATTGAAGGCATCTTTACATCAGATTACAGACTCAAGAAGATCGTTCGGGAAAAGTCGATGCCCGGAACCCGAAATGAAAAGGAAATTGCCGGATATAGGGATGTCCTCGCCACGATCCATGAGAATCACGACTTCACTCCTCCGATCGCCTCGATGTTTCTTCAGTTTCATCGAGACCTGTACAAGTTCTGCGGGAAAAGCATGGGCGGAACATATAAGAGTACAGACAACCGGATAGAAGAAGTGGATGCTCAAGGCATGGCGTTCCTCCGATTTGAACCTGTTTCTGCTGGGGAGACGTCGGAGGCGATGGGCAAAATTAGCGCTGCGCTGGCTGATATCGGTAAATCAACGGAATACGATCTCTTACTTCTGATTCCTGTCTTCATCCTGGATTTTCTCTGTATCCATCCTTACAATGACGGCAACGGACGTATGAGCCGTCTGATAACCTTACTCTTACTCTATCGCTCTGATTACAATATTGGAAAATACATCAGCATTGAGAAAGTGATCGAGGCATCCAAGGAGACCTATTACGAGGCTTTGCAGCAGAGTTCCGAGGGCTGGCACGAAGAGAAGAACGACTACCTGCCGTTCGTTCGGTATATGCTTGGCGTGATTGTTGCGTCTTATCGGGACTTCTCCTCCCGCATACAATATATGACTACCGGCGACTTATCCAAGCCGGACCGCGTCCGCGAGACCATTAAAGCTACAATCGGACAAATCACGAAGACAGAGCTTATGCAGAAGTACCCGGATATCAGTCAAGTAACCATTCAGCGGACGCTGAATAATCTGTTGAACAGCAGCAAAATAATCAAGCTCGGCGGCGGCCGATACACGAAATATATTTGGAACAGGGAAAAAGAGTAACGGGATTACCGGCGAACGTAAGAAAAGATTGCAGTCTTTGGCAGAAGTTCTGGACGTGAGGGCTTATGAATCCATTGAATGTCGTTGCGTAGGAGCTTAGAATTTAGGATCCGACTGCTGGCTTCTTGTTTTCCTTCGCCGTCATCGATTCCACGGCGAGACAGAAGATTGTCGTGTGCGGCAGAAATTCCTTACGGTACGCGAAATCGCCAAGTCCGCACTGGCCCAGGATGACCGACAGCACATGTTCCTTCTGATCATCGGGAAGATACCGGATCTGACCTCTTCCGATTACACTCGTGTACTCCATCGAACAGGCGCCGCGCGCCTCATCCGTGAAGACGCGATGCCCGAAATCCAGCTCAAAAGAAGCGCGGGGATCCTTACGGATCAAGTCGTGCTTTGTCCCTGTTCCGGCCCCGTGAAAATATAAGAGCACCTGCCCGTCGACGACTTCCATGCCATAATTCATCGGCAGCAGGTAAGGGTAGCCATCGTCATTCAGCGCAAGTACGATGGAATCATTGGTACGAAGAATCTCAAGAATCCTCTCACGGTCCTTTATTTCGCGGTCAGAACGTCGCATATTTTGCCTCCTGAAAAGCACCTGGCAATCGATGAAGGAGCGGGCTGACTGCCAAGTGATTGTTATTGCATATAGAGTAGCACATCGAAATAGGAATGTGAAAGAGCGACGGATTCTGAAATCGCTTGCATGAGGAAATATGAATCATTTTCGAAAAGGCGGAGCGGAGAGATGGATAATGGATAGATTAATGATCAATTAATTGATACAATGAATCGGTATTTTTCATAACCATTCCTTACCGGAGAAAGCATAAAATAATGGAAAATCTACTGATTCTGTATTATTTTGTTGCATTGGCCCTTGGCATGTTTTCCCTGGGCTGCTTTTTCGCGATTCAAAAAAACAATAAGAATGAAATCATAAGAATCTTTATGGCCTGTTATGGGTCGTTTTACCTGTTCATTCTCGCAACCGCGGCACAGACCTATTTAAACCTGACAGATCAGCAAAGCGGAACCCTGCGGCTGATTGTATTTGCATGTCAGTTTCTGAGCATCTTTTTGTTCCTGCTGATTCTGACTTTTCTAATCAACAAAATACATCTGGTTCCCTTTATTAAGAAAGCAAATATCCTTTTAGCGGTCCTGGCTGCCGTGATCTGGCTTTTCTGCCTGCTGAGAGACGCCAACGTAAATGCGTTTTTCTCGTCGCCATATCTGAACATGATTGATGACGAACTCTTCTATCTTGTCGTCATTATATATAATGCCTTCATCTACTATTTCTATCGCCGGAACATTGAGAACCTGAAGCTCTATCGAATTTTTCGAAAAACATTCTTTATTGTTCTTCTGTGTGCTCCGGGTTTCGTCCTTGATGAGTTCCTTTCGGCACAGGGAAGCGTTCTGCTGTTCACGCCCGCCTTTTTCATGCTGATCAGTATTTTTTCCCTGATTTCCTTTTTCAAGTACCATGAATCCACGCAAAGCGAGAAATACGATATTACGGAAGGCTTAAGGGAGAAAATGGGCATCACGGAAAGGGAAACCGACGTCGCGAAATTGCTTCTTAAGGGGTATAGCTATCAGAAGATCGCAGACGAATTGGTGATCTCTCTTTCAACCGTAAGAGCTCATGTCAGCAGTATTTATCGGAAAGCTGGCATCAATTCCAGATTTGAATTGTACAACAAGATCCAGAAACCGGATTAACCGGCAACACGAATGATTTTTCGAAAGAAGCTGCCAAACAACCTAGGGCAGCTTCTTTTTTTCGCGCTTATTCCCCCATCGGATGAAAATACTACGCGAAAACAGCCGGTTCTCAAGCGTTTGTTTCATAAATCATATCTTCATCTAAGCATCAATCATATGAGAATTCAATTCCTGACTCTCAGCGCTTCGAATACTCTTTTTTTGCAAGCAGGCTTTCTTGGCCTGCCCGAAGAATCGAAACGAACATGTGGAGAACAAGGAGAAGAGTATGAAAGAACAAATGGAAAAGCGGATCCGACTGAATGGGGTACACAAATCTTTTGCAACAGAGACCGGAATTCTACCGGTGCTGAAGGATATTCAAATCGATATCGCGGAAGGTGATCTGGTCGGGATCTTCGGAAAATCCGGAAGCGGAAAGAGCACGCTGATGAATATGATTACCGGTATCGACCGGCCTACGACGGGAGAGATCTGGATCGGGGACCATCCGATTCATCAGTTCAGCGAATCCGAATTGGCCCTGTACAGAGGGAGCACCGTCGGCATTGTGTTTCAGTTTTTCCAGCTGCTTCCGATGCTGACGGTCCTTGAAAACGTGATCATGCCGATGGATTTTCGCAAAAAATACCCAAAAGCAGAGAGAAAAGAGAGGGCGCTGGATCTGTTGCGAAAGCTGGAGATCGAAGATCAGGCGTACAAATATCCGACAAACATTTCCGGCGGACAGCAGCAGCGGACGGCTATTGCCAGAGCTCTGGCAAACGATCCGGACATTATTGTCGCCGACGAACCGACGGGGAATCTTGACTCCGCCACATCTTCCGTCATTTTCGACATTTTCAAGAAGCAGGCCAACGAAGGTAAAACGGTCATTATTGTTACGCATGACAGCAGCCTCAAAAATGAGTTCAAGACTTGTTTCAACATGTGTGACGGAAGAATTCTTTCTTAACGGATAGGAGTGCATAAGATGGATACAAGATTCAAGAAAGTACTGATGGACCTTATCAAAAACAAATCAAAATCCATACTCATTATACTGACCCTTTTCGTCGGTATGATCTCCGTAGGTGTCGTTGTCATGATTAACACCGTGTTCGTGCCGGATGTCTACAGCGAATACAGCAGCGCATTGCCAAAGGATGCCGCAATCAAGAGCAGCACCGGGTTCGACAACGACCTCCTGACGGAGATACGCTCGATGGACGGGGTGAAGGCCGCGTCGGGAACGAACAGGATCACGGTGCGGCTTCTGCTGGACTCCGGTTCCCTGAATGCCGACTTAATCGCGATCGATGGGTCGAACAGCGTCAACAAACTTAAAAAAGGAGACAATACCGAGATTTTGCCTTCGCTTCGCGAAAACGAGATCTTTATTGACAGAGCCGCCATGGCCGATATCGGAAAAGAGCCCGGAGATACGATCACCATTTTGTATAACGGGCAGAAAGCGGAGTTTGTTATCAAAGACACGGTGTACGATGCTTCCGCGGAGCCGTATATGCTGGAAGGCGATGTCATTTCGTTCGCCAATCAGGAGGCTTTTGAGAAATTGACCGGTGACGGACGATTCAAGGATGTAAATATTCTGGTAAGCGGCGACAACCGTGACAGGAACCACAATCTGGAAATCGCCGGGAAGGTTGCCGCTCTTATGGAATCGAAGGGAGTTGAGATCGACGAAATCGAGGTCCCGAATCCCGGCGATTTCTACGCCAGCGAGATTCTGGATGCCGTTACGATCATACTGGTCCTTCTGGGCGGTATGTCCGTTCTGCTCGGAATCGCTCTCATCGTTAACAACGTCAACAACATAATGATCCAACAGACGAAATACATCGGAATCATGAAGGCAATCGGCGGGCGTACCAGACACATGATCCTCATGTACACTGCCTTTGTTCTCATTCTCGGAATCATAGCTTTCCTTTTGGCCCTGCCCGTGGCATCCCTAGTGGGATATCAAGTATCGAAAATTCTTGCCTATATGTTCAATATCAGCCTGACGGGCTTCCGGATTCCTCCGGAACTTGTGGCAGCCCTTCTTGTCAGTGCGCTCGTTATACCGGTACTCGCTTCCATCATCCCCATAATAAAAGGATCCCGGAAAACGATCTATCATGCACTCAGCCATCCTCCGGTCCGAGCGGTACCCAATCCCGGGGCTTTGACGAACCGGATCAGGAACCGGTTGCCCCGTATTCCTTCGCTCCTCCTCATATCGCTCCGGAACAATCTTCGCAGCAGATTGCGAGTCATTCTGACCATAGCAACCCTCGCACTTTCCGGTTCGATCATGCTTACCGTCATGAATCTCAATAACAGCTTTGCACGCGGTGTCGAAGAAGTTCAGGCATATTATGTCATTGACGGAACCATCATTCTGAATTCCTTCGAAGACTCCAAACAAATGGAGTCCCTGCTTGCGGATGTGCCGGGAGTGAAATCCGTTGAGGGATGGGCGTTTACCGTGGCGCGCTTCATCGAGGAAGACAATCTCAGCTCTCGAAAAATAAAGCTGATGGGCCCACCTTCGGATTCGGAAATCTTCAACTGGGCTGTCGCAAACGAAAGAATAACGGACGGAAGACAGATTCGCGAAAACGATACCAACGCCATCGTGATAACCAATCACTTGCTCAATACCTACCCGGACCTGTCGGTAGGGGACACGATTCAGATCAAAGTAAACGGCATCCCAAGCGATTTCGAAGTGGTTGGCATAATGAATATGGCCGGTCAGCCTGCTGATCCCGTTCTGATCGTGAATTATGCGTATCTGAACAGTCTGCTGCACGGGAAAGACCGGGTTCAGGAGATCTGCATCTCAACCGTGGAACAGACGGAAGCATACCAGCAGCAGGTCTTCTCCAATATCGAACAAAAACTACTCCCCATGGACATCACCGTATTTGAAACACTGCCGGGTGCCGACCTGCTGCAGAAGTTTCAGACACCCATTACCGTGCTTGTGTCACTCCTGGCGTTTCTGGCTGCTATGCTCACTGTAGTCGGAACCATCGGACAATCGGGCACCTTAAACCTAAGCGTACTCGAAAGAGCCAAGGAGTTTGGCATCATGCGCTCCATGGGCGTCACAAACGGCAAGCTCAATGCCATGATCGTACTGGAAGGGCTGCTTTTAGCCGCGATTGCATGGGCACTCGCCATCGTCATCTCGCTTCCCCTGACGATCACGGCAAATTCAATGCTTGGCAATCTACTTTTCTCCTGTCCATTGGATTTTCGTGTCAGTGTCCCCGGGATCCTCCTATGGCTGCTCGTCGCCATTCTTTCCTCCTGCATCGCAAGTATCATGCCATGCCGAAAGCTGAACCGGATGATCACAAGGGATGTTCTGGCATATGAATGAGGGAGGAGCCGCTGCAGTACGGAACGTTCGGCGCTCGTGCAGATGGCGGCCGAACTGCAGCGGACAAGATCCTCCATTACCATACTTTTCAGCATTTCTGCAGGATACAGCACGTCACCAAGGAACAGTCGAAGGAAGGCAAGAATGCATTGGCTACCAGAAGAGATTTCTTCGGTTTCTACGAACTCGGTGGTAGGATTTCAGGCTCCTCTGGCTCATAATACACTGAATCACCTTGCCCGAGGAGGGGGGCCCTTCACGACGGAGTATGCCGCATATGCGATCTACTCCGTAGGTTCCTTCCCCTTCTTCAAAGAGAACGAACACAACATCTTCCAGAGCCTGCTGATCTTTTTGCCGCCGTTCAAGGTCCTGTAACCATGTATAGTACCCAGAGACGGATACCACCAGTTTTTTTGCCCACTTCGCCCTTGCGTACTGCGTTTCCTCTTCTATCAGAAGGTAGCAATCCGTTGTGGTTACTTTTGATTCTTTGCGAAGAAGGCCGAAGCTTTTTTTAAGATGTAGTTCTCTTCTTCGAGCTCCGCGATCCGACTTCGCAGCTTACTCATGTCTTCCTGTTGTTAGGCCATCTTCGGCTTGTCTCCCTCTGGCGTGTACTTCTTGCGCCATAGGTAGATCACATTCGTGGTAATTCCCAAACTCTTGGCGACTTCCGTTACCGTCGCTCGCTGCTATAGCTCAAATGAACATGCCTCTTCTTGAATTCGTCGTCATATTATCTGCGGATTGTCGGCATTTTGATAAACTCCTTTGTCTTTGATCGTATCTTATCAAACTGTCCGAAATTTTAACACTGACCCATGTACATTTATTTAAAAAAAGTGTTATAATTCTTTACATTATTCGAGTTATCCACAGTAGAAAAGTGTGCTACTATAATCGAGTATTACATCGTTAATACTTCAAAAATCTCGAATTATATTGAATTTTCAACGCTTTTTGCGTTAAAATATAGATACGAGTTATCCACACAATTCACACAATTCACATATTTTGGAGGGCGCTCAATGAGAGAAGAACTATTGCCTACCGCAGTTGCACTAAGGGATTTGAATTGTCGTGATCTATCTACACTAAACGACCGGATTTTAATGCAGAAAAAAATCTATATTTTGCAAGAATTAGGATTTGATCTTGGGTATAATTTTAGTTGGAACCTACACGGTCCATATTCTACTGAACTAACAGCCGCTGCATACGAATGCGTTGCTACTTGTTCAGAAGAAGAACTTAAGTCTTTCGAATTTTCTGAGAATGTTATTCCGTATATTGATAAAACAAATTCACTGGAGAAATTTCGGCAGGAAAATCTTACGGACTTATCAATGGTTGAATGGTATGAACTAGTAGCCTCATTACTTTTTTGGAAAAGAAGAGAAAAGACAATAAAGGCTGCAATGAAAAATTTAAATACGACAAAACCGCAGTTTGGCAAAAGCCAAGCGAATCTCGCGAATAAAGCTCTTGACTTAATCGGTCTGTAGTACATTGTAATGAATAAAAAGGATCGACATTTTAAATGTAAAACTGTCAATGATCCGATCTACGGCAATATAGGATTATCTGCACTCGAGGTCTCTTTGCTTGATACGCGTGCTATGCAGCGGTTGCGAAGAATCAAACAGTTAGGATTTATGTCATATGTTTTTCCGTGTGCGGAACATTCACGCTTTGTTCACTCATTAGGTGTTATGCATATTATGGGTCTTATGTGCGACGCCTTGCAAAGTCATGATTGTTTGGATTCGCAAGAAGTAATTAAGCTACGTATAGCAGCACTATTACACGATGTTGGACATTTTCCGTATTCACACTTAGGTGAAAAAGTATATAGTTATGATTATAAAATAAGAAGAAATATATCTAATATTGACTCTGTTTCTGGGAAAAAGACACCATACGAAACAAGTCTTTTATCAAAAATAGCAAATCACAAGAAAATTAAAATTGTTGATCACGAGCATTTTGGTGCCAAGGTAATTGAAAATGACCCTGAAATTTCAAAACTGCTAAAAGATGCCGGCATATCTCCAGAAGAAATTGGAGAAATTATTACTGGAAATATTAGCAAATCAAATCTGGAAAACAACCCGCATAGTTATATATACATTCAGCTATTGCACTCTGATCATGACGCAGACAGAATGGACTATTTATTAAGGGACGCATACCAAACTGGGCTTGTTTTCGGAAAAATAGAATTGGAATATATTATTAATAATTTTAGGGTTGCAACGATATCAAGTATCCCCAAAGGACCGAAAGATACCCAGGTAGTTGTAATAAGGGCAAATGCGCAACACGCAGTTGAGCATTTTCTTATGGCGAGATATTTCCATTATTCACAAGCTGTTTTTCAAAAAACATCAGCAGCGTTTGAAGTGGTTGCTGAAACTCTTATGTACAAAATGCTACTCAAACAAAGTGATAATGTTTTTTTTAAAAGTGTCGAGTCCTTGGAAAATGCTATTGGGACTGACGATTATTATGATTATACTGATGAGTTCTTGTGGACTAAATTACAGAGCTTTTCAACGCATTCAAGAGATCCGTTTATTCAAAGTTTATGGGAAACTATCGGACAAAGAAAAAAACCTAGACATATAATACTTTGCAAAGATATTGCATCAAAGGGCAGTTCAGAACCTACGAGTAACTCTACTGTAAGCTGTCAGGTAATTGAGAATGTAAGCAAGGAATATTATCGCACTAAATGTGTTATGGAAAAACATCAAAAAGAATTAGCCAAGAAGATTCCCATGGAATACCTTGGATATATTGAAATGGACTTTGCGATTGAGTCATTACCTAAACATGTGAAAGCAGAGAAACTGGAGGAACTGAGTATTGATGAACATATTCGAGACTCGATAAAGATAGTTGATAAATCTGGGGATGTCACATTCTTGGCAACAAATCCAACTTCATTAATCAACAAAATGGTTAATTATAGATTGCTCGAATTAGATGTTTTTATTGTCGATCCATCAAAAAAATATAATGTTGAAAATATAAGAGACGGAATTATGGTCCTTGCGGATGGATGTTAATATGTATGCATTTATCATTTAGCAATTGTAGCCCTCTTCAGGAATTAATGTACGGAGTTTTTTGTTATTATTATCTTCCGAATTGGTGATACGATGTGAATGAAAAGTAAGCGTCAAATCAACGTAGGTTTCTTGAATATTTCTGGGAGAAGGAGAGCGGCGTTTTGCGGATTGTTCTTGAGAACAAGACCGGGAGCCTACTTCATGACCCAGACCAGAAATCTCAGATGAAGAATAGGCGTGGGTGCTTGATATAGGCTGTCGCAAACCAACTGATTTCGGATATGCAACGAAAACTGGCCCCTTGCAAAATTGACGAAACATGTGCAGGAAACAGCTGAAAGTGCCGATTATACGCGCCTTTCAACAATTGCCAAGGTCAGGATCCAGAGAATTCTTGAAGAAGCCGATATCAAGCATTCAAGATTCGGTACTACTGTGAAAAGTTAGATCCGGATTTTGAACAGAAGATGCATGATGTGCTTGTGGTCTACAAACAGTCGAACTGCTGTTTGATGAAGACGGAAACCTTATTCCCTTCTTGGGTCAGTCTCTTCATACTATCTCGTATGACCAGATGCCGGGTATCCAGGTGTTGTAAACCACTTCGGCCGACCGGTGCCCAGTCAAAGGAAACGGTGTTATCCAGCGGGAATACGAGTATGTTCGGAAAGGAACATGACTCTGCTTGCAGGGATTGATTTGTTGACAGGGGAAGCTATCCCTTACATAAGCGACACACATAAGAGCAGTGACTTCATAGTTTTCCCGAGAAAACTGGACGAGAAGTATCCCAAAGGCGATAAAATCCGACTTATCCTTGATAATCACAGTGCCACACATCTAGGGGGACATGTGAGTATCTGACAACTATGGCAGGGCGGTTTGAGTTTGTTTTTACACTTGAACACGGATCCTGGTTGAAGGCTTTTTCAGCAAACTGACCCGACAGTTTCTCAGAGAAATTAGGTTGGCTGATAGAGAAGAATAAAACGAGCGAATAAACAAATATTTCGAGGAAAGCAACGATTCACCAATTGTCTACCACTGGAAATACCATATGAATGAAATCGATCCTGAAGAGGCTATCGGTCTAGCTAACTAAAAATCTCTATACTGGTAGATTTCAACCCTGCCCGTAAAGAGAAGGGCAGCAGAATTGATCAAGAGCTTTTCTCAAAGACATCAGGCAACTTTACAATGTGTAATCCTGAGATAGTGGGAATGCTGGGAGGAATCTGATTAGGATGGGATAGTATTCTTAGTATTTTAATTAACTGTGTTCTATTTTCACTTTTTTAATATTGCTGTAATATAATATGAATAATGGCTTGAATATTTTGCGATTGTACAGGAGATCAATGTATGAGTGATAAGATAGTCATTTCACAAATAGTTGGATTTAGTTATAAGTCATACGACAATTACAGTGGCCCTGACACTAATTTTAAGCAATCGAATATAATTTACGGAGCGAATGGCAATGGGAAATCAAGCTTAGCAAAAGGTCTTGAGGACGAATGTAAAGTTCGTTTAAAAGAAAGTGAATATGCTGCTTTTAATAGCAAGTATATAAAAGAAAATTTATATATAGAAGACAGAAAAACTTTAAAGGGAGTAAAAATTAGTGTAGGAAAAGAAAATGTTTCCACTCTGGCGGAAATTGATTCAATTAGTAAGTTACTATCTGTCAAGGAAAAACTATTGAAGAATAATGAAAAGTTACTAACTACTTTGATTCTAGAATTAGGAGAGAACATAGACAATATTTTTGATATCTCCAAAGGTTCTGCAAAAATCAAAAAGAAGTCTTTTATCCCAGATAACCCCAACAAAACTGTTGAGATGTGGGTTTCTGATTATGAAGACGCTCGAAATCAGTTTCCGGATTTTGATTTTTCGAAATCATATAGTGGTAAAACAATTGGAGAGAATTTGGAAAATATAGCTTACTACAATATTCCTCAGTTTCCAAAATGTCCGCAAATTTCCGATTATTTAGAAGATACGCTAATGAAAACTTATGATACGGTATCCGAATCTAAGGAGATTCTTAATTGGCTTGAAGAAGGATTAAAATTGCACAATCATACGAGTAAATGTGCATTTTGCGGATCGGATTTTAATTCTGAAGCACGGTTTAACGAAATACACAAAATCCTTCAAAATGAATGCAAGTCGGCTATGGATTATTTATCGAATTTTTCGAAACAACTAAGGAATTACATACAAGCTATAAAAAATTATAGAATTGATAACTTGCTTTTACTCTCAGATGAAGGGTTCAATGCAATTTACAATGACCTGAAAAATTTTAGCAAAGGAGAAATGAAATATGTTGCAGAACTATGCGAAATAATTGATAAAAAAGCTGCCAATATGTCAAGCCATCAAAGTTTTGTTGGATTAACAAAAAATAGTATTTCAGTGTCGGAAATTGCTGATTCTTTACAGGATAGAAAGCTTCAGATAATAAAACGATTGAACAGTGAAAATGAAAAAGAATCTGTTTTGGTTAAGGGAATTATTGGATTTGGCATTAAAAATAGTGCCTTGATAAAGAAGTTATTAGGTCAAATTTCGGATAAAATCAAAATGAATAGATCGCTAACAAAAGATATAAACGAAAAGAAAAATGAAGTTGATAAGCTTAAGGATAGTATTTCGGAAATTAAGTACTTTGCAGATGCTGCAAATGACATTATTAATTTTCTTGGACTTGATATAAGAATTGCTATTGCAAAAAATAACGATTATGTTATTAAAAAAAGCAATGGAGGAACTATTGTTGATTTTGATAGCATAAGTGAGGGAGAGAGAAATTTAATTGCGTTCTTATTTTTCTATTTAAGTATTTGTCCGGACCAGAAAGAGATTAACCCCGAAATATGTGTGATTATTATAGATGATGCTGTCTCAAGTTTAGATAGTAATAATAAAACCTATCTCCTTGTTCTTATTAATGCACTACTTGAAAACAAAAACAGTCAAAATTTTGTTTTCACTCATTGTTGGGAAGATTATATTAACCTTGCCTACGGTAAGAAAGACAATCCCCAATATAGTTTCTTTGAGTGCGTGAAAATTGATGGTAAAAGTGGAATATGTACATGCAAAATTAAAGATACAATTTATAGTACATTCTTCAAGGAAATTTATTTACTATCTCAAAAAAGTGTTGATTTGATAACTGATCATGAAGCAATACATGCTCCAAACACAATGCGGCGCATTTTAGAATCGTATTTGAGATTCAATTATAATGTTGATTTGGCTACTGATAAACAAAGAGCTAATATATTGAGCATATTTTATAGTGGAGAAACCACTACACTATCAAGTAAGGATCAAGCAAAATTGAGTACACTTCTTAAAATTATAAATATACAATCTCACGGTAGTGCGTTTCCAATAACGCCTCAGAAAAGCGAAGTATCCGCGGCCGCTAAGTATTTAGTGAAGATTTTTGAAGAACACGATAAAAACCATTATGTCAAAATGAAAGAATAAGTGATGCAACAGTTTTAATTGCGAGCATGTTTGATTTACACAAAAATAGCATTTAAATACATTGCAACTAGTTATATAAAATTGAATGTACAAGGATAACACCATATAAAGATGCCATCAGAGAATCAAAAGGTTGAACTGGAGTAGGTTATGATTATTTACCAAAACGACGTAATTGGTTTTCGTACAGCTGTTGAAAGCAACCGTATTGTTAAGGATATTGTGCAGCAGTTTAGTGACAAGTACGGAAGAGGCGTATCAGAACCGGAGAAGCGGTCATGGAATAACTCTCTTCGGTTTATGGAAACTGTATTGCGGCTCGCTGCCATTCCAGATGATGGCGGCGTTTTAATTGAGTACAATATCCCTTCAACAAGTAAGAGGATTGATTTTGTTTTATCGGGTCATGATGATAAAGGCAATGCAAATTTCGTAATCGTGGAACTGAAACAGTGGGATAAGGCTGATGCAACAGAGAAGGAAGACATAGTTGTTGCATATACAGGCGGCGGTTTAAGAGAAGTATCACATCCGTCTTATCAGGCCTATTCGTATAAGAAATACTTGGTGGACATGAATGAGGCCGTCTATAAGAAGAATTTGAATCCCTTTTCGTGCGCCTATTTGCATAACTTTTCGAAAAGAGATCCGGAACCACTTTTGAATGCCCAATACCAGGATATTGTTGCGGATACACCCGTCTATTTCGCGGAAGATGCTGATAAATTGAAGCGTTTTTTGCAGAAATACGTAGGAAAAGGAATGGGCAGGGAGATTCTTTACCAGATTGAGAGCGGTAAAATTCGTCCCTCAAGAAAATTCGTTGAATACGTCTCCAGTATGTTCAAAGGGAACGAAGTCTATACGCTTCTAGATGAACAGAAGGTGGCATATTCCAACATTATTCACTGCGCAACAACGGCGACGGATAAAACGACAATAATCGTCAATGGCGGGCCGGGGACTGGTAAATCAGTAGTTGCAATGAATGCTTTTGCTAATCTGTTAGAATGCGGTAAGAATATCAAGTTCGTTGCGCCTAACGCTTCTTTTCGAACAACAATTGTAAGTATGCTTGCGAAAAATATAAAGCATGGCACCAAACGGCTAAACGCACTATTCTCGGGATCCGCTTCTTTCTATGACGCCTGCCCCAATGAATTTGATGTATTGATTGTAGATGAAGCACATAGACTTAAGAAGAAAGGTGCCTATATGTATAAGGGCACCAGCCAGGTTGAGGATGTAATCAAATCTTCTCTTGTAAATGTCTTTTTCATTGACGACAATCAGCGAATCCGGCCTGATGACGAAGGTACTGTTGGGACAATCAAGAGATTAGCCGATAAGCATAATTCAAAGGTCATGGAAGTTGAATTAGTGGCTCAATTCCGTTGTGCCGGCGCAGAGGGATTCCTTAACTGGCTAGACCATAATTTGCAGATCCAGGATACGGCTAATTTTGACGGTTGGGATGGAGACGCGTTTGAGTTCTCTTTTGTTGATGATCCAAATAGTTTAAACGCAAAAATTATAGAAAAATGCTCGCAAGGATATAAGGCGCGCTTACTGGCAGGCTTTGCATGGCCATGGACCAGTGAAGCTGACGGCAACCCGAACGCGGAAGTAAATGATGTTGTAATAGAAGAGCATAGTTTTGCTATGCCATGGAATAGCCGTCGAGACCAATACTCATGGGCTATTGATGAAACCAAACAAAACCAAATCGGCTGCGTTCATACTTCACAAGGTTTGGAATTCGATTATGTAGGAGTCATCATTGGAAATGATCTTCGCTATAATCCGCTGACCCAAGAAATATACGCCAGCTATGGCGATTATTATGACTCAACCGGTAAAAAAGGACTAAAAGAGAATCCTGTTGAGTTAACCAAGCTCGTCAAAAACATCTACAAAGTACTTCTATCCCGCGGAATGAAAGGGTGCTTTGTGTATTGCAGAGACAAAAACTTGCAGGATTATTTGAGAGGAAGACTTAAGGGGATGGGGAGTGAGGTTGTTTATCCGTTTGTGGGAGAAGATTTTGGTAGGTTGGGGAAGGTTTCGGAGGATGGGGAAGAGTATGGATGTCTAATGTAAAAAGCGAGTCAAAAACTATAAATTATGAAATTGATCTTCAATTATGGAATTACAATATTTGAAAACAAAAAAATGAGGGGGTGTATTTATGGATAAATTTGCTGAAATTGTTGAGGAAATTAACAAACATCTTGAGTGTCCTAATCAAAATTGGTTATTCGGAGCTGGAATTAGCTTTGATGCTAATATTCCTTTGATGTATTGTTTGACGAGACGAGTTACAACAATGTTGACTGATGTTGATATTATTCCTCTATATAAGGACATTTTGGCTGATTTGCCGCCTGAATTTCATATTGAGCATGTCTTAAGCCATCTTTGTGATCTTATTGCAATTGCGGAACGATCAAAGAACAAAACAGCAGGAATCAACGGAACGAAATATGACGTTGTTAAATTGAGAAAATTACATTCACTGATAATTACAGCAATAAGTACAACGGTTCGGTATGGTTATTGCGAAGCAAATGTTCCTCTTGGCACATTAGAGAAAATAGGGAAAATAGATGATCCAATAGTAAAAATAGATTGTCATAAAAAATTTGCAGAAACATTGATGTCAACACGTGCGAATCTCTTATCACGTTCGACGATTACAATTTTCACAACAAATTATGATACACTACTCGAAGATGCATTTTCATTGCAAAATATAGAAGTTAATGATGGATTTGTCGGATCGGCAATTGGATCATGGCATCCTGAAACATCATATAGGAAATCATTAGGAATAAATGTCGTCAAGTTACACGGCTCAGTTGATTGGGTAAATGATCCAAGGTATGGTTTGATTCGAACAAGATATGGCGTGAGTTATATTTCAAATGATTCTGATGTTCTTATTTATCCGCAAGCAACAAAGTATGTTGAAACACAAAAAGATCCGTTTGCTGCATTATTTAGTGAGTTTAGATACAAACTCGGGAATTCAAACGATAATGTACTTATAATATGTGGATACAGTTTTGGAGACGATCATATTAATTCCGAAATATACCAAGCTATCAATCATATAAATAGTAAGTCCACTATTATTGCTTTTGTTGAAGAAAACAATGATTTTTTAATAAAACTAATTAAGGAAACGAATACTGTTAATAAGGTATTTATTGTTACCAAAAAAGGTCTTTACCATGGAGATGAGACACTGATTTCACCAATAGGAATTCCCGAACTAATGTGGTGGAAATTTGAAAGTATGATAACTTTTTTAAGGGATGGTGTAGCATTATGACTCTTTTTAAGGAATGTAACGATTTGAAAATCGGATCAATTACTGAAGTGAATGGAACATCAATTAAGATTAAATTAGATGATGCACTTGGAAATTTAAGTAGAACTATTGATGGCAGAGTATACTCAATTGGACAGATGGCCAGTATAATCAAGGTACATTTTGGGCGCAGGATAATATTCGGATTTGTAAAAATGCTGCGTATGAGTTCTGATATAGAACTTCAAGAGGACCGACGAATCATCCCAGCTGATGATTCGAGAATTCTTGAAGCAGACTTGTTTGGGGAAGGTATCTGGATTGAAGCAAAAACATCACTTCAATTTAATCGAGGAGTAGAGACATACCCTCTTCCTCTACAGAATGCATACCTGACGACCAAAGAAGAACTGGAAATGATCTATCTTGCAGCAGAAAGAAATTCCGACACGAACAGTCCAATGCTTGAAATTGGAACATATATTGGTGCTAGTTCAGCTATATGCCGAGCAAATATGGATAAACTCTTTGGAAATCATTCAGCGATATTAGGATCGACAGGTTCAGGTAAATCAGCAACAGTCGCCTCAATAATTCATTCAATTCTTGAGTATAGGGACGAGGATGGTAAAAAATTATCACCGCGCATAGTTTTAATAGATCCGCATGGAGAATATTCTAAGGCTTTTGACGATGAAGCAATTGTGTATCGTGCATACTCTGAGGCAACGACAGGTGGTGAAACCGCAGAAGTTCTTAGACTTCCATACTGGTTAATGTCTGGAGATGAATTTCGTTCACTCGTTATTGGAAAGACAGAGTTTGAGGCAACTTCCCAGAATAATATTGTATATGAAGCGCTTGCATATGCACGGATGGTTCAGGCAGGCGTAGTAATGCCATTGGAAAATCCAACAGGGGATCAGATTCCTGATTTGGCTGAGGGGAAGACAGAGTCAGATAGAGATTCGTTTGATCGTGATAAACCTACTCCATTCTGCTTAAAAGAGTTGATAAGGCATATGGATGAGGTGCAAGGGAGAAAAGTCGGGAGTACAGTACCTCGAACTGCATCAGATTCTGATAGACAAAAAATAGAGTCAGTGTTGAAGAAACTGCGAATCTTAAGAGCTAACCCACAGCTCAAGTTTTTGATGGACGAGTTCGGGACAAATGCTCCTTCAATTGTTGATGTTTTGACGCAATTTGTAGGTGAAGTAGAACAACACAATGGCAAGTATCTTAGAATCATCGACATTTCTGGATTACCAAATGAAGTGTCTGGACCATTGGCGGCATTAATATCAAGACTGCTTTTCCAATACAAGGTTTGGCAAACATCGGACGAACGAAAAAAGGATCCGATTCTATTAGTATGTGAAGAAGCACACCGCTACGTACCCAATCACGGAGAAGCTCAATACAAGGAAGCACAAGAATCTATTCGAAGAATTGCAAAAGAAGGAAGAAAATACGGACTAGGATTAATGCTAGTGTCGCAGAGACCCTCGGACGTCGAAAGCACAGTGCTTTCACAATGTAACACCTGGATTGTTTTGAGACTGACGAATTCAAGCGATCAAGAACATGTTTCTCGATTCTTACCTGACACACTAACTGGGTTAACACGAATTCTATCTTCATTGACTCGAAGAGAAGCGATTTTTGTTGGAGAGGCAGCCGCATTACCTGCAAGAATAAGGATACGGGAACTTGAAAAGGAACAGTTACCGGATTCATTAGACATTTCGTTTGTTGATGGATGGGCTAACGAATTACTTAGGAATCAAGAGATAGAGATAATAACTAATCGATGGACAGGTTTATAATCCACTTACAGATGACATTAAAAATAAGATATATTATAGCAACATTAGAAGTGAGAATGAACATTTAGAATATAAAGACATGCAAATAAATCTAAATCAGCGGAGGATTTAGAGACGGCAAATCTGTTTTGTTGGGCATGAAAGATGATTAATATATTGTATGATGTATTGACATTATCATAAGAATGTATAACAGATTTGGAAGAGAGATTTTTACTTATAGATAATTTGGAGTAATTAAGATGAAATACAAAGTGTACTCTGATAAAATTAAATACGAGAAAAGTAGTGTATATCTAAAGTTAGACAAATGGGATGATTGGTTTACTTATAACACAACATATACATTAAAATATATAGATCAAGAAGGAGAAATACACGAAATTGGCAGTATTAAGATAGGTCAATTTGGCATGGAGGAGAATCAAAAAAGACCCGATATAATGGATAATTTTGAATTCTTGAGTGATAAATATTTTTCAGTGGGGCAAAGTGATGATTATTATGAAAATCTTAAAAATTTGGGAGAAGAAATTAGAATTGAGATATTAACTTCACTGAAAGATATGGCGTTTAATCTCGAGATATTTGAAAACTGCAAAGATGAGAATGTTACTACTGTATCATTATTGCGAGGGATTTCTGAGAGAACAGTAACACAGCAATTTAATAGGATAGCACATGGCGGAGCAAGACTTACAAATTATGATTTTGGATACTCTTTTCCTTCAAAAATAGTATATCAAGATATATCAATAAATATCGAAAACCCTGCTACATTAACATTTTGTGTAAAGCCGGAATCAAATCCTCCAACAAATATTCATGTAGTAATAGGAAGAAATGGTGTAGGAAAAACATTCTTAATAAAGAATATTATTAATGCCGCAACAGGTATTTTAGACGAGGAAGAAACAGGTTACTTTTTCAAAATTAGGAATGAACGCAAAATTTCTGCGAGTGACTTATTTGCAAATATTATCTGTGTAAGCTTTAGTGCCTTTGATGATCTTCCAACCAGATCTGAAATAAATATGAATAACTGTAAATTGCCTTACATATTTATTGGTTTGGATAAAACTATAAACCGTATAAATGATTCCGGCATTCAGAATTCTAATTCAACAAGGATATCCGCATTATCAGCCGAGTTTGCAGAAAGTTTATATAGATGTTTCTCAAATAAAACCAAACGTGATTTGTGGCGCAAAGCAATGAGTGTACTGAATTCCGATGAATACTTTTATGAATCAGGCATATCGGCCATAAAATTCAAAAATGATATTAGAGTTTTTTCTGATAAAGCGCAAAACCAATTTTTTCCTTTAAGTTCAGGGCACAAAATAATATTGTTAACCATTACTCGATTGGTTGAATTTGTTGAAGAAAAATCGCTTATTATACTTGATGAACCCGAAACACATTTACATCCACCATTGCTTTCAGCGTTTATTCGAGCTCTTTCAGATATACTTATTGAAAAGAATGGGGTTGCAATTGTTGCAACTCACTCTCCAGTTATTCTTCAGGAAGTACCATCAAGTTGTGTATGGAAAATGCAACGCTCAAGAACTACTGTTTCACTAGATAAGTTGCAGCAAGAGACTTTTGGGACAAATCTGAATTCATTAATTCGTGAAGTATTCGGGCTGGAAGTGGAGAAGTCGGGCTTTCATCAGTTGCTTTCAGATTGTTTAGAAAAAAATGAAAATAGCTATAATGACATTTTGGAAAGCTTTAATAATGAACTTGGTGATGAAGCAAGAGCGATGGTTAGGATATTGATTGCATTGAAATCTGGAGAAAACCAATGATAAGAATGACAAAGCCGGAGAACAATATCAATTCAATAATTAGAGACTGTACAAGCAATTTTAGGGATGCCCCTAAAAGGGATAGATTTATAAACTGCATTGCATATATTGATGAATATACAAATTTATTTGATTCGAAAATGCTTACACATGATATTCATAAGTTAGCATCCCACCGAAATGTGAATGGTATTTTGACCAAAGAGGACATGGTTAATTTGTACGATGAGAAATTTGCTAAGAAGTCTCAACCTGGCAGAATATACTATGACAAGATAATGGTTTCTGCTAAAGGTGGACATTGTCCCTATTGTGGAATAAGACAAGTATCTACATTAGACCATTTTCTTTCAAAAACCACATTCCCAACTTTAGCTGTTTCACCAATTAACTTGATTCCTGTTTGCAAGGACTGTAATTTTATTAAATTAGATCGACAAATTACCTGTTATACAGATACACCGCTAAACCCTTACTATGACGAAATGGAAAAGAATATTTGGCTTGAAGCAGTGATATTAGAGTCATCAGACATTTTGGTATCATATAAAGTAGTTAAACCAACTCAATGGGATGAAACTATGAACAAGCGCATGGAAAATCATTTTGAACAATTCAAGCTGCAAAATCTTTTTTGCTTGCAAGCAACTGATGAAATATCAAGTATTAATTTCAGACTAAAAAAGCTGAAGAATATTGCTGGAGTACAAGCGCTATATCAGGAACTGTCGGATATGCGTGAAAGCTGTGAAAAAGTTTCTTTGAATGGATGGAAAGCAGCCTTATATCGAGCATTATCTCTAAGTGCTTGGTTTGTCGAATCATATATTTAGTCTTTATTATTGATAAAGAAAATAACATAGCATTAAAGCCAGGAAAAAATGTTGGATGCTAAGTAAAATTAGCAAATCTAATTATTGTTAATAGGCCATCAAATCTGCAATGTTTTTTCGATATTTAAGGAGGCCTGATTGCGTTTGCTGAAGTGCCGCAGATCTGGAGCGAGGCAGTATCGAAAAGTGCGATCAAAGTACGTATGCGCAATGCAGAAATTGAAATTCTCAGCGGAGCGGATCCCCAGATGGTGGAGATTGTATTGCGATACGCGAGGGGCCTTATGCTGTATGCTATAATGTGCTCAATGAGTGCTGTTGATTGACTATTTTTAACCGCTTCTTTAAAGATTAGAACGTTTGTTTTTCTCTAGTCGTTTCGTCGATTGTGTAATAACATCGGATTGAGGTGCCCTATTTATTCCGGATACGCTGTCTTGATCGACCGGAATACTCATTGAGTGAGAAGGAGAGATATGCCAAAAAACCTTACGGAATACAACCTTTTATTTTCATGCCCAGGAGATGCATATGCTGAATGCTATTCGTTAATAAAAACAGTGATTGATGATTTTAATAAATATTCCAAACCGAGTCTGTCTTTAGGCGTGAATTTAACGCACTGGTCTACTGACAGCTATCCTCAGTCTGGCGGACATCCACAGACACTATTAAACGCTCAAATTGTTGATTCAGCTGATGCTGCCATTGTAGTTTTCTGGACACGCTTTGGGACTCCAACCGATGAATACGGATCTGGTACGGAGGAAGAAATCGACCACTTAATAAACAGCAACAAACAAGTTTTTCTCTATTTTCTAGAAAAACCCATACCTCCATCTATGGCCGACTCCGCAACATTTCAGGAGCAGCGCAAGCAGATTGTAGAGTTTCGCAAAAAGTACATGAGCAAAGGAATTTATTGGATGGTTTCTGACGAAGCGGCACTAAAGGAGCAGTTTTCACGGCACCTATTTCTTTACTTCGCAAAACAAGAGCTAGAAGCTACAAGCACATTAGCAGGAAGTGATAGATCAGCGTTAAAACTTACAGCAGCAAATGGCATAAATAACGTAAGCCTTCAACACTTAATGCTCTCTATTGATATGAAGATAGAAGCACGTAAGTCTTCAATTATAGAAAAAATTAAAGTAGTACAGGGGATTACACTACCACCCCAAAACAGAGAATATGGAGTTGAACCGACCTCTGGAAAGTCTGTACTATCTGAGCCATATTCAAAATTTGTTGAAAGCAAATACACATCGAAAAAGATGATTGATATACTTTCATCAAAGACGCAAACAACTATATCTGAAGATAAAAGATCCATTGTATTGAAATTCTGTGCGGAGAATGGAATTGATCTAAAAGATAGTTTTTGGTATTTGGGCGGCCTACATATGACAACAGCAATTGAGGTAATGTACGTCGACGGTGCTGGACGTGCTAGATCACTTGTTGGTACTGAGGATGAAAAAAGAAAATATGAGATTATCCAAGAAATTGTCAACGACTGTTATCATTATTATGACTCAGCTACGTTCTTTCACAAAATGGATGCTATACCATATGTGGAACTTGTTGTACGCAATGAGGGAACGACTTTCGATGAAGATATAGAGATTTGTCTGACGCTTAAACGTGACATCTTGATGCAAGCGGATGAATTTCCAGCTCCGTTGTTTGAACTTGAAAATATTGTTGAAGAAGACCTTGTAGACAATTGGTTTTGTCCAGTTGTTACCGCAAATATTAGCAGGTTTGATTATTCACCAACATATGCTCCGAACTCCACTCCTTACATTCCGACGATAAACTTTCCCTTTCGGAACAGAGACTATAAAGCAGAATATGAGCAAAAAAGGGAAGAATACTACGATAGGATCAAAGAATTATATGATTGGGATATTTTTCACCAAGGCGAAATTGATACTGTAAAAATAAGAATTAGAAAGTTAAATCAGTTTAGAACGATGCATCTGCCTTCGCGTTTGTTCTTTAAGTCTGTGCCAGACAAAATTGAGTACAGCATAACTGCAAAATACACCCCGAGTGTTATAACGGGTGAGATAGAAGTAATGGAGTGACTCGACTATGCCATAGATCTCTGTGAACATCGTGGTAGGAGTTGTTCAATCCTTGAAGTAAATAATGCGTGTTATATTAGTTTTGTATCAAAATTATGTAGATAGTTCTGGTGCGATTTCAACAGTCGCTGACAAACAAAATACTACTTGCTTTCAGCTATGCATCCGGGTTTAATATGCTTGGGTAACAAACATGATGCAATTCTTATATATTGCGTTACGCATTCATTTTCAGTCTCGATCTCTTGACACGTTGGATACATGCAGCAATACCTTGATCTATTGCATAGATACTTCGCAGAAGCGTAGTATTTCCATAAATTTTTGTAATCATTCTTACCGCGATTCGGTAAAACAACTTTATTTGTGAGGAAAGTTTCCCTCTCAGTATGACTTGCTGAGTGCTCGCCAGCTTCTGCTAAAAGGGCTTCGGTGAAGTGAACAATTTTGTAGAAAAGCACAACAGCAACCCAGGAGTTATAATCGTCAGTATCACTTCTTTTGGCCTTAATAAATGATATAAATTTATCGTTCTCTGTTACTTTTGCTTCGTGCTCAGATCTTGTTGGCATCCCACTGACCTCCTCGTAAATCCAATTACGTCATTGGGTAATTTTGAGCGGTCAAACTCGAATGAGGAGAGCGGAATAAAGTCCATAGAGTAACGTCTAAAAAGAATTCTACATTCTAATTCCACATCTGAAAGTTGATCAATATAATCAGCATAATTACCAATAAAAGCTACAAAAACAAGTACATGATTATTTGGCTTAAAATCAAAAGCAACAGACATAACATCTGAAACTCTTCCTATTACCCCTAAAATTGACCTTGCTACTTCTTCAAGTATGTCTTTTGGTGAAGCTGTTAACGAATAATCTCCAAGCACTGACGAGAGTTGAGATATTTCAAAATAACGACCGGATGCTCTTTCGTACGCGCTTGTGATTCTCCGATCCTCATCGAGGAAATGTACAAAAGCACTCTTGCTTCTTTCACACAGGGAATCCAGTGTCGACAAGTCAGACTCTGTAACATCTAATTTCTTCTGAATATCTTTAGCAGTCATTCTCTACGCCTTCTCTCCTAAATCATCAGAACCTGTAATGGAGTGTTTTTGGAGATATTCCGAGTAGGCTTGAGTTAGTACATCAGACAAACCCAAGACGGATTTCTGTGGGATAGTAACGCGTACAGAAGAAGACATCTCGACATTATTATTCTTTTCATCAGACTTGCTTTTAGTCCCAAACTCAAAGTAAAAACTGTCTTTGTCAAAACTAATTCTAACAACATTTGGATCAATGGCACAAAAATGCCCATTACCAAGTTGCTCATATGAAATGTTTCCGAATTTATCAGCCACTTGTTTTCTCCAATATAATTATGAGAAGTATAAATTGGACTACCTGAAGTTACAGAATAGTATCAAAGTCCTTTTTCGAATAAATAATAACATAAATCAAGAAGCAATTGTTACAATTCTTATGCGCGAACGGATATATTTTATCGCACTTACATAAAAAAGCAAGCAGAACGTAAAAATCAACCCTGCTTTCTGAAATTGAAACGGCAACTTGGTTGAGCCGTTTCTTGCGATAGGGATTACGGGCATAGCTGGATATATTCAGTTTGTTCCTAGTCAGTGCTATTAGTCCTTTAATTTGCGACAGCTGTCGAGATCGTCGCGTATTGTATTCCGTATTTTGACAATACTCTTAAAACGCCGCGCTCCCAATCGTAGGAGTAGCCTTGTTCGTCTTTGTCATCACGCTATCCGTGATAATTTCCTGGGGGCACTAAAGGGATGGTTGGGCCTTAGCTCTCGTATTGAATTGAAAAATAAACATCACCAAGTGGCTTTCCCATATCTTGTTTTTATCCACATTAAAATCACGCGTCACTTCACTCGGGAATGACCCCGCCCGCTCACCTTATCCCCATGTCCCGCTATAAGAAGCCGGCTGGAATGAATCCGGACGGTTTTTTTCAAAATCTTATGTTATCTTTTCATTTCGCTCTTTGTCTTGAGAGTTTCGCCTTTTCGCGACGTCACCTAGCACTTTTCCTATTGCTTGCACCGTCGTATTTTATCTGTCGCATGATCACTTAACGCAGGGCCTAGACCGTTTTAATGACCTAATTTATAAACGGCTCAGCTCGACAGCGACCAGTGCACCGACTTGACGCAGTTGTAGACCAGCTGGATGTTCGAATCAAGGCTCGCGCCGCCGGTCAGATCCTTGACATTTCGCCAGAAGGAACGGGGGGCTCTCTTTGCCTTGATTCCGAGTGCCTGCGATTCGCGGGCGACTTCTGCGATGGCGCGGTCGATTACGGCCGGATCCATCTCATATCCTGCGGCCATCTCGCGTGGTGTCTCGATGTGATAATTGACCGGGAAGCCGCTCTTGGAGGTATAGAAGACGGGGAGCTCGTCGGTTCTGTAACCGATAACGGAATCGTCCTGTGCCTCTAAGTATTCGAGTGTGAGCCTGATGTCGAGTATCGACTTGGCGCCCGCGCATACGACGGCTGGCCTTTACGGCGTCATGGCTCTTGCCGAGGGTCTTGATCTCCTAGGGGGTCAGTCCGACATTGAGGCGGCCGTTCATGATTGCGATGGTCGTGGGGATCGCTCCGTGATTTCGGATGATACGCTCGACGGCGAGAGCCGTCTCAACGTTTTTGGGTACAGTATTCTGTGCGAGATGATTATCGATTCCAGGCAATGATTAATCCGTGCCATTTTGAGCCTTTGTTCCGGTGAGTGAAAGCCATGAATTCCGGTGAAGCGAGAGCATTATATAACGGACCCAGCGAACAAGTGCGGAACGCTTGTGGAGCACTTTCATCAAATGGTACAAGATCAATCACTCTGTCGAAACTAAGATGTTTTTAAAGCGAAGTTGAAGAGAGTCAAAGAATTGAGATGGTGCGGCCGATAAAGAAGTACTGTGAACAATTAGTCACCCAAGTAGCGAACCCTGCGAAATCCAGCTGAATGAACACGACAGACACGAACATATCAATATCTGTTCTGCCAAAAATCTGTCGATTTTCTTTCCCACAAGGGCTTCGTAGATTCGGGGTTTTCTTCTTCCGCATCTTTATCCGGCTTATCCGGCTTTGGCTGCTTATCTACCGGTTCTTCTTCCGGCTGCTTTTCATGTTTGCCTTCCTTCGTTTTGACAATGGGCGGGTGCTGACTGGGGCTGTTTGCTGTGCTTTCTTTTGTTGCTCCGGCCGGAGCTTCATCTGTCACAGCGGCAGGCTTGAAAATGGGCTTTTCCGGTGTGACGGGTTTGGGCGGCGCGACGGGTATGGCTCGTACCTGCGCTATGGCCGGCTTGTCCGGCTCGACGGGAACAGCAGGTTCCTTAGGTGTGACAGGTTTGAAAATAGGCTTTTCCGCTATGACCGGCTTGACCGGCGCGACGGGTATGGCAGGCTCCTCGGGTTTGGCGGGTTCCTGCGCTATTGCCGATTTGCCAGGTTCCTCCGCTGTGGCCGGCTTGACCGGCTCCTCGGGTTTGGCAAGCTCTTTGGATATGGCAGGCTCCTCCGCTATGACTGGCACGGCTGGTATAACAGGTTCCTCCGCTATGACCGGCTTGACCGGTTCCTCGGGTTTGGCAGGCTCTTTGGATATGACAGGTTCCTCCGCCATGTCCGACTTAACCGGTGCAACAGGTATAGCAGGCTCCTCCGTCATTACCGGCTTGACAGGTACGGCGGGTGCGAGTATATGTTTTTCAACTTTTTTCTTTTCGGGTAGGGTTTCCTTTTCTTTTCCGTTGGTCGACTGTTTTGATTGTTTTTCGAGGATGGCCTTGGGCAATCTGTAGGAGGATTCTTCCCAAATGGGGACTAAGGGCATGGGTTCATCGTCTTCAGGTTCTTCTGGCTGACGCTCGGCCTTTTCTTTTTCGAGGGCGGCCTTCTGGGCGAGGGCAGCAGCCTCGGCTTCTTTGGCGAGGGCGGCCTTTTCTTTTTCTATTGCAGCTTTTTCTGCGAGGGCAGCAGCCTCTCTTTCCTGAGCGGCCTTCTCTGCGATGGCAGCGGCTTCTTTTTTGATAGCAGCCCATTTCTCCATTGCGGCCTTCTCTTCGAGAGCAGCTTTCTCCGCGATGGCGACCTTTTCTCGTTCAAGAGCAGCCTTCTCCTCGATGGCGGCTTTTTCTTTTTCTATAGCAGCTTTCTCGGCGAGGGCGGCCTTTTCTTTTTCGAGAACGGCTCTTTCGGCGAGGGAAGCCTTTTCTTTTTCGAGTGCGGCTTTCTCGGCGAGGGCGGCCTTTTTCGCGATGGCGGCAGCCTCTTTTGTGATGGCAGCCCACTTCTCGATCAGGGCTTTCTCCTCGATATCGGCTTCTTCCGCCTCTTTGGCGATTGCGGCCTTTTCTTTTGCGATGGCGGCTATCTCTTTTTCGATGGCGGCCTTTTCCGCGATGGCAACCTTCTCCGCCTCTTTTGCGATAGCAGCTTTCTCCTCGATCGCAGACTTGTCGGCTGCTTTTGCGAGGGCGGCTTTTTCTTTTTGAATAGCGACTTTCTCGGCGATGGCGGCGATCTCTTTTTCGATAGCGGCCTTTTCCGCGACGGCGACCTTCTCCGCCTCTTTAGCGATGGCGGCCTTCTCGGCGATGGCGGCTTTCTCTTTTTCGAAGGCAGCCTTGTCCGCAATGGCGGCTTTCTCTTTTTCGAGAGCGGCCTTAAGAATCAGGCTGTCGAACGCCTGTACTTTCGGTGTTGCTTCTTTCGCTTCGAGTGTGACCGACGAAAGGATCGGGGCAGAATACGCGCCCGATATTTCCAATAGATTTCCGTCCGGATCGGTTACATAGAAGAAGTAGTCGGGTTCCGAAATATTCACAGAAAGAATGTCCGATACCGTGCCGATATCGAGCGCCAAAACTCTCGCATATTCTTTGTTCAGATCCTTGGTGCGAAAACGGAGAACAATATTGTTGCCGAAGACGGTCTTGTGTTTGCTGAGTCGGTTCAAATACGCCTTGCTGTAGTGCTTATCCAGATCCTGACCTCCGGCGATTGCCTGATAATCATACATCTGATTCAGTAGTGCGAAGGACTTGCCATCAAGATCGAATTGTGCCCAACGGTCAAGTGTGTTGGAGGTTGGCTTCTTTTCGAGCAGCTGTGAATAGAACTTGATGGATTTGTCTATATCCTTAACCAACAGATAGGTTGCACTCAAGTCCAGCATAATGACCTCCAGCGTTTGTGTCGCTTCTCTAATTTCGGGAAATCCTATGTAACGAATATATTGCCGCAGAGACGGATTCGTATTGATTATAACTACATTTCTAATTTTATATGGATTGTGGTTTTTTTCTATCAAAAGAAGTGAACAAGGTGAAAAATTTTCTTTTCGGGAGGAGAAAGAAGCTCCCGGCGGACGTGGCGGTGGCGGATCGGATGAGATGGCTGGCTTACGTGCGAGTTGATAAAGGGAATGTCTCAAGACGAAATCCTTGTCTCTGGCTCGTTGACGCGAAAATGGCTAAAGAAGGCAGGGGACTTCCGGAAACAGAACATAGCGCCTTCGATTCGACGTCCCCGCTCTGCGGTCGCCTCCCAGTCAGTCCTGATGTCGGACATAACTGAATGAAGTGTGGGGAAGCCCATCGTGTGTCCATGATTACACACCAAATCCGTCATTTCTGCAATTTGGTGTGTAGATCAATGATTAAAAATGCGTTATTTCATCAATGATTACCTGTGAAATCTGTTAATTCCGCCTTCATACATGTATAACAATGAAGATAAATGCGAAATTTCATCAAAAATTACACACCATTTTGGTCAAATCTACAATTTGGTGTGTAATCCGGTTCCTACTTGCTACACGCAACATCAAGCCATTGAATCACATTGCATTCAATCAGAAAAAACCATATGATGATTTATATGTAAAACTATGTAACATGTACCATCTTATAAACACGCGGGAGAGACCAGATTTATATATCGGAATGGGCAAAGTCTCAAGGAATACGGTTTCTGTGCTGAAGTCCTTCGTTGTATCACCGGTATCTTTAACGTGAAAAAATCAGCCTTTATGACGTGAAAATGCACGAAAGGAGAAACATGTGACACAGGAAATTAAAGCGATCAACTTGGGCGGAGTAAATTGCTACCTTCTAAAGGAAGGTCACGGTTCTATTCTGATTGACACGGGATTCTCCTCCAAGCGTGCCTTTCTCGAAAAGGAACTTGAACGCGCCGGTGTTTTGCCCGGAAATCTTTCGCTTATCCTGTTGACGCACGGCGATTCTGACCATGCTGAGAATTGCGCTTATCTTCGCGAAAAATATGGTACCAGAATTGCAATGCACATCGACGATTCGGGAATTGTCGAAAACGGAGACATGTCATGGAACAGAAAATCCAAACCGGACAAAATCTCAATAACCTTCCGAATCATGATGAAGATGTTTGGCGGACCGGACAAGCCGGGAAGCTTCAACACGTTTAAACCGGATATCTATGTTGAGGATGGGCAAAGTCTCTCCGAATACGGTTTCTCTGCTGAAGTGCTTCATCTTCCGGGGCATTCAAAAGGTTCCATTGGAATACTGACGTCGATCGGCGCATTGTTTTGCGGCGACTTGTTTTACAATTTTGCCGGCTTCCAATATATCGATGACATGGCTGACTATCATGCCAGTCTCAACAAACTGAAGAAATTGAATATTGAGACGGTTTATCCCGGGCATGGAAAGGCGTTTCGGATGAGGGATTTTTAGTGAATAACGTTGTGTCTGTCAACTTTTTCGGGACACGAGAACAGCCGCTATGGATCAGGATGCGCGGCGTCACCCCGGTTTTCGGGAGACAAATGTCGTCCGGTATACATCAGAAAGCATTTATAGTATCCTAATTCCAATAAGATCCACCGCTTACTACGAGGTTTATAATCATGCCAGACGTTTTACAGATTCTGATTCAGGTGATGCTCGGCATCGCGCTTTCGGCCGTTTGCGGGTACCGCATTTTCGTGCCGTTTCTTGCGATGGGGATCGCGGGCATGGCCGGCTATATTCAGTTCGCGGACGGGTTTGCCTGGATTTCTTCCTGGCCGGCGCTTCTGGTTTTCGGGGTCGCGACGATTCTTGAGATTGCGGCGTATTTTATCCCGCACATCGATAATATTCTGAACGCGATCGCGCTCCCGGCGGGGGCGGTCGCGGGTATCATTGTCGCGGCATCGGTGATCTCGGACATGGATCCGATGCTCAAGTGGACGCTCGCAATTATTGCGGGCGGCGGGGCTGCGACGGTGACGGGGCTTTTGTCCAATGGTGTCCATCAGCTCTCGACGGCGGTCAGTGCGGGGTTTGCCAATCCGGTTGTTTCCGGGGCGGAGTCCGTGGGGACGGTGGCAGCGTCCGTGATTTCGATCGCGATGCCGATCGTCGGGGTGGCCTTGTTTGTGATGGTCGTGGTGGTCTCAATTCTGATTATCCGGCGTTTTCGAAAAAGAAAGAAAGTCGTGCCGGCGAATTCCGGGAAGAGCGGAGCGTCCTGATTTCGGGCGGGTTTGGCGCTTTTCGAGAAGAGGGAAGGATTGTTTTCCGGTCTTTTGGCCGCTCGTGAGTAGCGGCTTTTTCTTTGCCGTGCAGTATTGTGCACGTAGGCGTATAATACCTTAAGCTTGATTTAATTTTCCGGAGGATGCGCAGGGATGATTTATGAGAATATTCTGAAGGCGGTCGGCCATACGCCGATGGTGCGCCTGAATCATATGACGGGGCCGGAGGATGCCGAGATTCTGGTGAAGGTCGAGGGCCTCAATGTGGGCGGTTCGATCAAGACGAGGACGGCACTTAATATGATCGAGGATGCGGAGCAGAAGGGTCTGATTGGACCGGACAGCATCATCGTCGAGCCGACGAGCGGCAATCAGGGCATTGGCCTTGCGCTGGTCGGGGCGGTCAAAGGGTACAAGACGGTCATTATCATGCCGGATTGTGTCAGCATTGAGCGCAGGAAGCTTGTCGAGCACTACGGTGCAGAGGTCGTCACGGTTCATGACGACGGGGATATCGGCGCCTGTATCCAGAAGTGTCTGGACATTGCCTCTGAGATGGCCGCGAAGGACCCGCATGTCTTCGTGCCGCAGCAGTTCATCAATCCCGCGAATCCGATGGTGCATCGCCATCATACGGCGCTCGAAATATTGGAGCAGGTTGCCGCCCCGATCCATGGCTTTTGTTCGGGTGTCGGAACCGGCGGAACTTTGTCCGGTATCGGCGAGGTCCTGAAGGCACAGAATCCGGATATTCTTATATGGGCGGTCGAGCCCGAGCACGCGGCGATATTAGCCGGCGGCAATATCGGCACGCATCTCCAGATGGGGATCGGCGACGGGCTGATTCCGGAGAATCTTAATTTGAAGATTTTCGAGCAGGTTCATATCGTAACGGATGAAGAAGCGATCGGGACCGCGCGTGATCTTGCGCGAAAAGAAGGGCTGCTGTGCGGCATCTCCAGCGGCTCGAATGTCGCCGCAGCGATTGCGATGGCTAAGGTGCTCGGGAAGGGGAAGACGATCGTGACGATTCTTCCCGATACGGCCGAGCGGTATTTCAGCACGCCGCTGTTCGCTGAGGATTCCGGGATGATGGATATGACGACGCCGTGCTGCGCGGATATTCCGTAAGGACATGTGCCGGCAGCGGGCATGGAAGTGGACGCCGAAGCGTGAGGGATTAAGAAGTTGAATATATAGGAGGGCCCCCTATGACTCTTTACATGAAACAGCAGGTATTCTCCTGGGCGGACAAGTTCGCCATTAAAGATGAGTTCGGGAACGACCGGTATTTTGTGGAAGGCGAGTTGTTCTCATGGGGACACAAGCTGCATGTTTTTGATGCGAACGACCGTGAGGCGGCCTTCATTAAGCAGGAGCTTTTCGTGTTTCTTCCGGAATTTGAAGTGTATGTTAACGGAGCTCTTGCCGTTACGGTGAAGAAGGAGCTCAGTTTTTTCACGCCGAGATATTCACTCGAAGGCACGGACTGGACGGTTGACGGGGATCTTTGGCAGCACAGATACGAGATTACGGGTCCTGAGGGCTGCGTGGCTTCGATCACCAAAGCGTACTTCACGTGGGGAGACAGTTACCGGATTGACATTTCCGATGAAGCGAACGAGCTTCTGGTCCTGGCCACTGTGCTGGCGATTGACTGTGTTATTCAAGATTCGTCGAGGAATTGAAGCGTGCCGTGAAGGCTTATGAACGTAGACTTTCTCATTAACTGCCGGGCGGCATGATCTTTTTGCATGACAAGAAGTCCGGGGAGAAGCCTCGCCGGAAGAGGCTCGCCACAGGCGGAACAGGCGGCATGGAAGAGTTGGGACGGCCATTGTTGGTGTGACATTTTTCGCAAATCGACGGCGCGTAAAGTGCGTCATAGGCACGCTGCTTCTTGTCTTCGTCGATGGGCGGTTAAAGCCATTGCGTCCGCAGGCGGAACAGAACATCGGGATTGACTTGTTGATGGACTCCTCGGAATATTCGACCGAAATAATATCTTCTCTCACGACCGTTCCCCCAGATAAGCGAATTCGATCTTGTAAAAATATTTCAAATGTTATTATATCACGCATCAAAAATATTTAATGTCCTGCAGCTGTTGATGTTGGGCGAAATCTGACGGGCCGGAAAAGAGTGTTCTGATCAAACATTATGTAATATTTTTACTTTGTGGTAAAATATAGCAATAAGTAATCATTGTGTGGATTAGAATCAATGAATATGCAAAGAGGTGTTAGTATGAACAAAAAGATTCTTGCTATTTTTGTCGCATTTGCCTTGATGATTCCCATGCTTACCTCGTGCGGCAGCGCGAAAAGCGCATCATCGACAATTAATACACATTCTGCAGCTATCGCAGCTGCCACTACTCAAGCAGGGGCGCCCGCGGATTTTGCTGCTGAAGCTACAGCAGCCGGGGCAACCACAGCCAGTACAGAATTCAATACGGAAGAATACAATCAGATTGTAGAGAATTCCTATATGTCCGTTGCCAATTCTCCTCTGTCCACTTTTTCCGCAGATGTTGACACGGCCTCCTACTCAAATGTCAGAAGAATGATCAATGACGGAAGCCAGATACCTGCGGACGCCGTGCGGATTGAAGAAATGATCAATTACTTCAGCTATGATTACCCGGAACCGGAGGGAGACGATCTTTTTACCGTAACCAGAGAACTTGCTGACTGCCCGTGGAACAGCGAAACCAAACTTCTTATGATTGGTGTACAGGCAAAGAATATAGACTATGACGAACTTCCTGCCTCGAACTTTGTGTTCCTGCTGGACGTGTCCGGATCCATGTACGACAGCGACAAACTTCCGCTGGTAGTCGCTGCCATGAAGCTGCTTACCGAAAACCTGCGGGAAGAAGACCGGATCTCCATCGTGACATACGCCGGAGATGAAGCGGTTCTTCTGGATGGCGCCAGCGGTGAGGACAAACTGGAAATTACTTCCATTCTCGACGGCCTTGAAGCAGGAGGCTCGACACAAGGATCAGCGGGCATTAAGACAGCCTATGAACTCGCGGAGAAGCATTTTATAGAAGGCGGCAATAACCGCGTGATTCTTGCAACGGATGGAGACTTGAACGTGGGGATCACCAGTGAAGGTGCCTTGACCGATCTTATCAAGGAGAAGGCTGAAACAGGAGTCTTTCTGTCGGTCCTGGGTTTCGGAACGGGTAATATCAAGGATAACAAGATGGAGGCCCTCGCAGATAACGGCAATGGTAATTTCTCCTATATCGACTCCATTCTCGAAGCGAAAAAAGTCCTGGTTGAAGAGATGGGCGGAACGCTCTTTACCGTCGCAAAGGATGTGAAATTCCAGGTGGAGTTTAATCCTGAACAAGTGAAGGGATACCGGCTGGTCGGATATGAGAATCGGCTTCTGAATGCGGAAGATTTTGCAGACGATACGAAAGATGCCGGTGAAATAGGCGCGGGACTTCGCGTTACGGTCTTGTATGAGATTGTCCTGCCGGACAGCGAAATTGATATCCCGGAGACGGATCTCAAATATCAGGGCGATTCCGATATTAAGAGTTCTGATGAATGGCTGACCGTCAGCATCCGATACAAATTACCGGATGAAGATGAGAGTCAGCTTGAGTCCTATCCCGTAACCGAAAAACAGTATTCCGGTGATCCGTCAGAGAATTTGAAATTTGCCGCATGTGTTGCCGAATTTGCAATGCTTCTGCGCGACAGCGAATATAAGGGATCGGCAACCTATAAATCCGTTCTGAAGACCCTCTCGGGTCTCTATTGTGTCAAAGCGGATCCTTACAAAGAGGAGTTCTATTCTTTAGTGAAGAAGATGGATTAATCTCCGTGAAGAAGAACGGATGCATATAGAATTCAGCGATTCCCGGATGTGATGCACCGCGCAGAGGCCGACCAGCACTCGTACAAGGTGACGCAGGATTCAAAGAAAATCAAAAACCGTCGAACCCTTACGGCTTCGGCGGTTTTTTCGTTGGTGCGCTACGCATGGCGATTAACAAGACGGTGAAAGTCCGTTATGGGGGTATGCAGCGACCAACCATTAGCTTAAGGCAAGGGCTGGTCGCAAGCTTTGTTTGCTGCTCACCCAAGCAGCCGGGCGCTCTCTGTTATTAGGCAATTCGTACTTCTAGTTCAAACTGTCATAGATTTTTGCAAGATTGCTATCCATCCGTTCCAGATAACTCATACTGTCCTCGGCGCTCTCAATCGTATAGATGGTCTCAACCTTTGCGCCAACTTCGTCGGCCAGTGTCTGGGAAACGTCCGGACTTGCCATTTCTTCGGCGAAGATCGTCGTTACATTATTGGTTTTGCAGTACTCAATCAGATCGGATAATTGCTGGGCAGTCGGTTCGCCTTCTGCAAAAGTATCTTCTACACTGTTCTGTTCCAAACCGAAATCACGGCACAGATAGCCGAAAGCGGCATGTCCCGTTACAAAGTTTTTGCTCGAAGCGGACTGGAATTTCTCATTGTATTTACTATAAAGATCCTCCAACTGAGTAATAAAGTCTTGGCAGTTCTTTTCGTAATAGTCTTTGTTTGACGGGTCTGCTTTGACGAGCGCATCTTTGATGTTCGTTGTTTCCAGCTCCGCACCTTTCAGGCTGAGCCAGATATGTGGGTCATATTGTCCGTGTTCGTTGATTTCCTCGGGTTCTGTGTTCGTAATTGCATCAGCACCTTTGGATGCCTCTACCGTTATCAGGTCTGCATTATCGGCTGCCGAAATCGCGTTCTCTACCCAGGTTTCCATGCCGAGCCCATTGTATACAAATATCTGTGCGGTGCTAAGGCCGGCTAAATCCTGCGCTTTGGGCTCGAAATCATGGGGTTCTGTACCGGCAGGAATAATTGTCGATATTTCTACCTTATCCTTGCCGACAGCTGCGACAAACTCAGCCATTGCATCGAATGTAACGGATACTTTGACTTTTTCTGTGTCTGTCTTGCCTGCCTGGCTATTACAGCCTGCTGAAAAGCTTATAACGATTAATAGGCAAAGCAGTAAAGCGGTCCACTTCTTAAACATTTTAATTTACCTCCAATTTTCACTTGCAAATGATACGCATTTGCATTTATACTGTATGCTAGTCCGTGAAAAAATATTTGTCAAGTGTGCATACGGCGCATTTACAATAACTTGCCGGCCAGTACTGCGAAAGGACGTTGGTTATGATTAAGGCAGAACAGTTATTCTTTTCCTATACAGGGACAACTCCATATGTGCTGAATGGTATTGATCTGGAAATACAGAATGGCGAGTATATATCCGTAGTAGGTGAGAACGGCAGCGGAAAGAGTACTTTGATGCGATTGATGTTGAAATTCCTCAAACCCACAAGCGGAAGCATTCTGGTTCGGAGCAAAAGAATTGGATATGTTCCGCAAAAGAATGATTTCTCGAATTCTAATTTCCCTATTACGGTTTATGAAGCTTTGAACTCCTATCGAAAATTGCTAAAGATTAAGGGGAAAGACATAATCCCGGAGGTTCTTGAACAAGTTGGAATGTCCGGGTTCGGGGGCGCTTTAATGGGGACCCTCTCCGGAGGGCAAAGTCAGAAAATACTAATTGCGCGGGTTCTGATGGGAGATCCGGATCTCCTGATTTTGGACGAACCTTCGACCGGAGTAGACGCAAACAGTCAGAAAGAAATTTACGGATTCCTGAAAAAAATAAATCAGGAGAACGGCATCACCATTGTTTCGGTAGAGCATAATCTGGACGCTGCAGTTTCAAATTCAACGTTAATTTTTCATCTGATCGACGGACGCGGTCACCTATGCAGTCCTCAGAAGTATGCGAATGAATTCTTAAAGAAGCAGGAAAGAGAAAGATGACTATTCTTAATTATAGTTTTATGCAAAATGCGATTTTCGTGTCTTTTTTTATATCGATTCTATGTCCTTGTATCGGGATTTTTCTGGTCCTTCGCCGCTATTCTATGATTGGGGATACATTATCCCACGCTTCGCTGGCCGGTATTACGATCGGACTGATGTCTAATCAGAATCCTATACTTGGAGCATTTGTCTTTACATCTATCTGCGGAGCATTAATTGAATTCCTACGCACTTATTTTAAAAAATATACCGATTTAATTCTTACTATCGTGCTATCTCTTAGTGTGGGCACCGCCATCACGATAATAAGTTCCGGTAAACTTCACGCCAATGCGGACTCATTTATGTTTGGAAGTATACTAACCGTGACCCGCTTTGATATGGTGATGGTAATCATTCTCAGCGCAATATCTGTTTTGACCCTTATTGTTTTGTACCATCAGCTTATTTATATTGCATATGACGAAGAAGCTGCAAAAGTAGCGGGTGTTAAGGTTCGATTGATCAATTATGTTTTTTCCATTCTTGTGGCCTCTGCAATCTCTGTATCCATAAGAATTGTTGGAGTACTGGTGCTGAGCTCTATGATTGCGCTTCCGGTTGCTACGGCGCTGCAGCTTGGAAAAGGTTTCAAAATAACTTTGATTTTTTCGATCGTCTTTAGCATGATTGATATCATGTTGGGATTATTTATTTCGTACTACCTCAATGTAGCGCCCGGAGGATTTACGGCACTGGTTTCTGTCGCGGTCCTTGTTTTGGTTTTACTTGCAAAAAAGCTGAAGGCGGGAGTTCATATACGCCGGAATGCATAGCCCCTTGGACAGGAATCAGATTTGTTATTAGGAACGATCGTATAACAAAGCAAATGTGTGCGATATGCGGATATAATTCATAGGAGAAGACATATTGTACAAGGAGAACAGGGAAGAGGTGATTACATTGAGTGACGAAAAGAACATCTGGCCTGCGGGCATAAAAAGAACACGTCAGCGTGAGAGCATTCTCTCGGTACTAAGAAATTCCGATAATCCATTATGCGCGGCGGACATATGCTCGAAAATGGATATCGGGAATAATGGCGCCTGGCTGTCTACCGTTTACAGGACGTTAGAGCTGTTTGTACAAAAGGGCGTTGTACTGAAGACCAATATGATAAACAGTGAAATGGCCGTGTATGAAATCAATCGATTTGAGCATAAGCATTATGCCGTTTGCATGAACTGTCATAAAGTTATTACAATGGATAATTGCCCGATGGAGAATTTTCTTCCCGAACTTGAGGATGGAGATTTTCAAATAATGGGGCATAATCTTGAGGTGTTTGGTTACTGTAAAAACTGTCACTCAAACGATACGGTTCAGCCTGAATGATTGCTTGCAAAGAGGATGAAATGACAACAGAAATATATATAATATCCGGCTTTTTGGGCGCGGGGAAAACCACGCTGATTCAAAAGCTTCTTAAAGATGCCTTTTGTAATGAGAAGGTAGTACTAATCGAAAATGATTTTGGCGATATAAGCATCGATGCCGCTCTGCTGAACTCCGGCAGTATCGAAGTGAAAGAGATCAACTCCGGGTGTATTTGCTGCAGCCTTTCAGGAGATTTTATTAAAGCACTTAAGGATCTATTGGATCGCTTCCGACCGGATAAAGTTATTGTTGAGCCTTCCGGTGTCGGGAAGTTGTCGGATATCGTAAAGGCATGTTCAGATCCCCGAATTCGGCCGTTTGCAAGGATCGAAAAGAAAATAACGGTCGTCGATGTAAAACGCTGTAAAATGTATCTGGATAATTTCGGAGAATTCTTTGAAGATCAGATTGAGAATGCAGACGTTGTTTTGCTTAGTCGAGTAAGTGACTTCCCTGAGAAAGTGGATACTGCCTATAAAATAATAAATGATCTTAACAGGACGGCGGTAATTATCTCGAAACCGTGGAAACAATTACGTGCAGAAGAGATTCTGTTTGCCGGAAATCCTCTTCACGAACGCACGGAGGATTGCTTGGCCGGCGACTGTGGTTATGGTTGTATGGATAATCATGAACATGAGCATGGCTGCGGACATAATCATTCGGCGGAAGAAGCGTTTGATACCGTCACCATACGGACAAACCGTATGTTCAGCGTTGAGGATTTGACAGCGCGGTTATCTTTTATGGAGCGGAATGCGAAAGGCACGGTTCTTCGGGCCAAGGGTATTGTTCGCGGATCAAGCGGTTATGTTAATTTGCAATATGTTCCCGGCGATATACAGATAACAAAATGTGAAGTCGGCGGAAACATACTTTGTATCATAGGACGGAACCTGAATCGACAGGAATTGCTCTGCCTATTCAGTGGGGAGTGATGAAATGGCAATTCCGGTATATGTTGTAACCGGTTTTCTGGATGCCGGGAAAACAACATTTCTAGACAATTTGTTGAACAGACGCGATTGGCAGAACGTTAAGATACTTGTCATTCAATTTGAATCCGGCGAAGAGGAGTTTTACAGTTCTTATCATAACTGCGAGAGTATTACATTTCCGAAAAGAGACTTGGAGATGCTGCCCAATCAAATTGTTCGGCAAATTAGCAGCTTTATTTACAGTCATGTGATTGATGAGATCTGGATTGAGTGGAATGGAGTGGCCCCGTTTACAAAGTTGGAGGCCCTGCTTTTGCATTCTTCTCTTCGAAATCTTTGCAAAACACAAAAAGTGATACACATCGCAGACGCGGCAGGTATAGAGAACCTGCTCGGCCGGACAGGAAGTGCTTTACCCGAGCAAATAGCAAACAGCGACTTCATCGTTCTGCGTAATGTGCCTTCGGCAGCAGCATATAAGCGATTAGCACGCCGGATGAATGGAATTAATCCTGGCGTAGCTTTATGTAATATAAATAATTATAGAGGCCTGTATAAGCAGCTTTTCGAAAAGAAAGAGCATCCTGTCCGGTTATTTTTCCTGGTGTCTGCGCTGATTTTTTTCCTCTGTCTTATAGGCGGGCTGCTTTCAGATACACTCCAATTTCCGGTCAATACGATCATCACTGTATTTCTGGGGATTATTCTGCAAGCCGTTCCGTTCTTGCTGATCGGAGTGCTTCTTTCGTCCGCGATTCAGGTGTTCATCCCTCAGAGTCTCATTGAACGCCGATTCCCCAAATCTATTGGACTGGGAATGCTTGCGGCCATCGCGGGAGGGTTCTGCCTCCCGGTCTGTGACTGTGCTTCGATTCCGATATTCAGAAGCTTAGTCAGGAAAGGGATTCCGCTTCCTGTGGCCATTACATTTATGACGGTTACCCCGGTCATCAATCCTGTGGTTATTTTATCGACATACTATGCCTTCAACGGCAGCCTGACGATTGTTATCGGCCGCGTGTGCTTCGGGATTGCAGCTTCTGTTATTACCGGGCTTATCTTTGCAATACGACCGCCGAAAGAACCAATATTCATTGGCGGCGGCGTGGATGGCCTGATGTGCAGCTGTGGCAGTTATCAGGATGCCGGATCTATTGCCGGATGGAGGGGCAAACTTGGCTTGCTGATTCGACATTCTCAGGCGGAATTCTTTAGTGTCGGGAAATATCTGCTTATCGGGACATTTATCGCATCTGTTTTTCAGGTGCTGGGAACCGGAAAGTTCACTTCTGCGCAGCATGGTGCGGGGCTCGCGGTGTCTATTGTGATCATGATGGCAATGGCGTTTGTCCTCTCCTTGTGCTCGTCATCCGATGCCGTTATAGCGCGTAGTTTCATCAAGCAATTCCCCATAGGAGGCATAATGGGGTTCCTTGTATTTGGACCGATGATGGATATCAAAAACGTATTGATGCTCTCGTCCGGGTTCACAAAGCGTTTCATTGGTGAACTGTTATTCGCAACATTCATCGTATGCTTTTCCGTCATCTTTCTGTTTTCCGGATTTGGAGTGATATAAGTATGCGGGCAAGAGAATTTAATCCTCAGATTTTTCTTGAATTTCTTTGCTGCTCTGTTTTTGGGACGCTTATATTTTATCTGGTGATCAGCGGAGAATACCTTTCCTATGTCACGCCAAGAATGAAGCCATATCTCTTATTTACGGGATGTATAATGGGAACATGGGCTTTAACGGGGCTTGGAAGGTTATTTCGCCCGCAGCATAAAATACGTTCTGTTCACTGTCTTGTGCTGGTAATTCCCGTCTTGCTCTTATTGCTTCCTCATAGCTCTATGAATATTTCTGATCTTCCCGGCAATTATGCCGGAGGAAACACGCATATCGGTCAATCAAACCAGATCTCAGATAATGCATCCCTAACCCCGGAACCATCACAAAGCACCAATACTGCCGGTACCGCGGACAATACAGTTATTACGGATGCTGAGGATGCTACGGTTGTTACGGATGCTGCGGTTGCCAGCCTCGCCGAACCTTCAAACGATTCATCTGTTATTGTGCCATCATCGATCGATTCCGCCGGTGGGGCTGTCCCCGCTGCACAAACAGAAACTACCGAGAGCGAGATTTCAACCGATTTGCCCGGTCTGGATATAGATGGCAAAAAAATCACGGTAACAAATGATGAATTTGTCTTCTGGCTTACTGAAATATGCAAGGATCCCAAAAAGTACGTAGGCTATACGGTTGTAATGACCGGATATGTATATTTAGATCCCGAAATCATGAAGAACAACGAGTTTGTGCCTGCCCGTCTGATGATGACCTGCTGTGTTGCGGATCTGTCACCAGTAGGACTGATTTGCAAATACGATAAAGTTTCTGAATTGGAAAAGGATACTTGGGTGACAGTTGAAGGAACTCTCTTTATCGGGCAATATGAATATAACGGTCAGAAATACGACGATCCCGAAATTGCTGTAACTAAGATTACGCCCGCGGAGAAAGTTGAAGATTATGTATATCCGTATTAATTGCTGTGTTTGGTTCAAAATGAGACTCAGACACCCGCTTCATTTGATCTTACCTCGTTGGAAGTATTACACATCATTTCCGACGAAATGTGAAAATCGATTATATACAAATCAGGATTTTTCGCGATAATCAAAAACCGTCGAAACGCTTACGGCTTCGGCGGTTTTCGTTTGGTGGGAACTACAGGACTCGGACCTGCGACCCCATGCGTGTGAAGCATGTGCTCTCCCAGCTGAGCTAAGCTCAAAGGTCTGGCAGCAGGTACGAATCTAAGAATTAATTTCTTTTTCGAAAATTTGAATTTCTGTAAGTATCTCATCCAAACTTGGCTTGTGTCCCCAAATCATGTTCTGCATATGCGAATAATCGTCGTACAATTTGTTCATATTGTGTTTCGGCGGCATCAGATTCATCGACCCAAAATCAGCCAGATCATATCTCGCCCAGGGGCAGTGATAGAATTTATTTTTAAATGATACAACTCCATGCAACAATTCGCGATTGGTAAGAGCTTGTTCCTTTACTGTATTTTGAAGCATGCAATACACGTCATAATAATGGCGTGAATACCTTGATGGAAATTCGCTGTTTATTGGTCTATATGCCTCTCGATGCAGAATCGTAATTTTCTCCCAGAAAGTACGTTCTGGGAGAACGGTTCTTACTTCCGTTGAAGGTTGAGTAAACAGCCGGCTATATTGTTGTGCGGCATAAGGGGTAATATTCTGCAGCCGAGCCGGTGCCCATGCTGCTAACGCCCCGATCTCCAGACGAATCTCTTTCAGAATAGAAGAATCAGAATAACTACTGGGGTAAACAAAGCAAATTGTTTGCTTGTCACCGTGATCAATATAGCAGATTGCATCTGAAGAGAATTCATTTGTCATGTCTGATTTGAACTGCGGAAGTAATGTATTCAATAAGAAGTCTTCTGCCTTTGTATTTGCTTCCTTATTAAAAATGTCCTGTCTGCTATTACTTCGATTTATCCATGGCTCGTCTATATTATATCCGAGGACGCGCCAATCAAGGATTAAGTCGATATCCTCAGAAAACCGTTCAATCAAACCATATGCCTTTGATAAGCTGGTGCCACCTTTAAATGCAAGATCATCTTTCCATCTGCATCTATGAAATAAATAATCGATCGTCCAGCAGACCCAGAAATCTTTCTCAACAATGGCTTCCGTTATGCCTAGTCTGGCGGCAGTGTTACGAAACAATGCATCTCGATCCTTCTTAGGCAATTGAGCAATCTTATCCATGTGCTACCTCATTTGCAGATTTTTTTAATTTCTTCATAGATCCAGGAGGTCGCATATTTTGCTTCTGAAAGCATAGCGGCCTTATCATCTACGGATAAGAGCTTGGAAAGCTTCGATATTATGTTGTCTGTTATTTTCTCTTTGCCGAGAGCTTTAAGACCTTGGATGAACAGACCGGTTTTATAGGAAGTCTTTGATATTTCCTTGTTTGTTGTGTGCCGGAATTCAAGCGTAATGGAATCAAAACAGTACTTCTTATATGGTCCGTCACTCACATAACACCAAGAGGCTGGAACCTGAGTTGACAGTCCCAAAATATTCAGCGCGGTATCTCCGCTTGGGATGATTGACCATCCAAAATTGCGGGCAATAGCTTGAGCAACTTTGGTAGGAGAGGGAGTAATATACTCGTTCATTAACTCGTTGAAATCAGGATATTCGTAAACACCCCGCATAACGCGTCGAATTAACCCTTTCTCGGACAATCGCAAAAGGGTTTTATTTGCAACTTCTGGGGAGACGATATCATTAAAATCAGCCGTGATAAAAATCTCTCCGGGCGTTGAATTCCGGATTCGTTTTTCAATGTTTCTGTAATATATTTCTCGGCTCATAATTTCACCTCGTCGGAAATATTATACACTATTTCCGACGAAAAGCGCATATGAAGTGACTTCAAACAGATAATTTCGCAAAAAGAAAAAATCGCCGGGACCTTACGGTCTCGGCGGTTTTTTGTTGGTGGGAACTACAGGACTCGGACCTGCGACCCCATGCGTGTGAAGCATGTGCTCTCCCAGCTGAGCTAAGCTCCCGTATCATGCGCTCCGCTTTTCGCGAAAAAATTCTTAGCGGCGCATGCTGTTTATTAACTATACCATAAAGTGAATTCAAGTCAAGAATGTGCGGGGGCATAGGCGGCCGCCTTTGTTCGGGGCACGGTCCGAGGGGCGTTTTTCTTTTCTTTATTCAATCTTTATGCCTTGCTGTTTTTCCTTTACACTCTCTTAATCGCCGGGGTGGGTACAATGAAGGAGAGTTAAGGATATAAGCGCGTCTATGTGCCGGAAACCGCTGCAATGCGGCGCTTATGCGGATTGTGTATCGGATTGCCGTATGTCAGGTTATTGGACTTTTGCAATTCGTTCAGGCAGTCGGGAAGTGTGGGTTTATGGGAGTTGTACTGGTATTCGCGGCGTTGGTCGCGCTCGGCTTATTGGTCTATTTATTCTGTGTGTTGTTCAGGGGTGAGGCGTTATGAATGAGATTTTACTTGCGGACATCCTCTTTTTCGCGCTGCTGATCGGCCTGTCGATTCCGCTGGGCCTCTATATCTATAAGGTGATGACGGGGCAGAAGGTCTTCCTGTCCCGGGTTCTGTCTCCGGTGGAGAGAGGTATTTACAGGTTGATGGGTATTCATGAAGAGGAAGAGATGAATCCGAAGCGGTATACCTTTTCCGTGCTGGCCTTTAGCGCGGTCGGGCTGGTCTTTCTGTTCCTGCTCCAGCTGATTCAGGGCGTTTTGCCGCTGAATTCCGGGAGATTGCCCGGCGTGCGATGGGATCTTGCCTTCAATACAGCGGTCAGCTTTGTTACCAATACGAACTGGCAGGCCTATGCGGGGGAGTCGACGATGTCGAACCTGACGCAAAGCATCGGTCTGTGTGTGCAGAATTTTGTGTCGGCAGGTGTCGGCATCGCGGTTCTGTTTGTTCTGATCCGGGGCTTTGTTCAGAGAAGGCAGACCGGCATCGGGAATTTCTGGAAGGACCTGACGCGGTCCGTGCTGTATATTCTTCTGCCGCTGTCGCTGATCCTGGCGATTCTTCTGGTGTCGCAGGGTGTGGTGCAGTCGCTTTTTTCACATATAACAGTGACGACGCTCCAGGACGGAACTTCGCAGACGATACCGCTTGGGACGGCGGCGAGCCAGATTGCCATCAAGCAGTTGGGGACCAACGGCGGCGGCTTTTTCGGGGCGAACTCGGCTTTCCCGCTCGAAAATCCTACGGCGTTCTCGAACTTGCTGCAGCTCTTGTCCATTCTTCTGATTCCGGCCGCGCTGTGTGTCTCGTTCGGCAAGGCCGTGAAGGATAACAGGCAAGGGAGAGCCGTCTACTCGGCGATGCTGATTATCCTGGTCCTGTGTGTGACTGCGGTGACGGTCAGCGAATATTATGGCGGGCCTGCATACATTGGAGTCATCGCCTCAGGCAGTATGGAGGGCAAGGAAATTATCCACGGCGTCGGGACGTCCGCGCTGTGGGGGACTGCTACAACAGCAGCTTCGAACGGTTCGGTCAATGCGTCGCTCGACAGTTTTACACCCATGAGCGGCGGCGTCTTACTGTTCCTGATGCAGATCGGCGAAGTCGTTTTCGGCGGCGTCGGGAGCGGTCTTTACGGGATGCTGGCCTTTGTGATCCTGACGGTGTTTATTGCCGGGCTCATGGTCGGACGGACGCCCGAATATCTCGGGAAAAAGATTGAGCCGTTTGATATGAAGATGGTTTGTCTGATCATTCTGGCTCCGCCTCTTATGACGCTGTTCGGGACCGTCGCCGCCGTCCTGATGCCCGATGCCGCATCGTGGCTTACCAATTCCGGCGCTCACGGATTCTCGGAAATTCTCTATGCGTTTACTTCGATGGGCAACAACAACGGAAGTGCTTTCGCCGGATTCACGTCAAACACGGTATTTGCCAATGTAACCGGTGGCTTCATCATGCTGGTTGTGCGGTTTGTGCCGATGGCGGCGACGATCTTTCTTGCGGGGAACCTTTCGAAAAAGAAAGCGATTGCCGTCAGCGAGGGAACGCTTTCCACGAGCAATGTCTTGTTCGTGGGGCTCTTGATCGGAATCATTCTGATCGTCGGAGCTCTGACTTTTCTGCCCGCTCTTGCGCTCGGGCCAATCGCGGATTTCTTTACCGCACGTAACGGAGGGGTATGATTCATGAAAGCAAAAGTGTTAAAAAAGGGTGTTTTGACGGATGTTCTCCGGCAGTCTCTTATGAAGCTGGCCCCGCGCGTTCAGGTGAAGAATCCGGTCATGTTCATGGTGTATGTCGGCGCGATTCTGACGACGGGACTCTTCTTCCTGACCTTTGCCGGTATCCGGGATGAGAACGCGGGCTACACGCTGGCGATCGCGCTGATCCTGTGGTTTACGGTTCTTTTCGCGAATTTCGCCGAAGCGATTGCCGAGGGGCGCGGGCGCGCACAGGCTGACAGTCTTCGAAAAGCGCGAAAAGACGTGAAGGCGAAGAAGCTGAAAACCGCATCGGATCCGGATCACTTTGACGAAGTGCTGTCGAATACGCTGCGAAAAGGCGATATCGTCTACGTCAGAGCGGGTGAGCAGATACCGATGGACGGCGAAGTGATCGAAGGCGCGGCATCGGTTGACGAGAGCGCGATTACGGGAGAATCGGCCCCGGTCATCCGTGAATCCGGCGGCGACCGCAGCGCGGTTACCGGCGGCACGACGCTCGTATCCGACTGGCTGATCATCCGGGTAACAACGGAACCCGGATCGAGCTTCCTCGACAAGATGATCGCGATGGTGGAGGGCGCATCACGGAAGAAGACGCCCAACGAGATCGCGCTGCAGATTCTGCTGGTTACACTGACGATTATCTTCCTTGTCGTTACGGCGACGCTTCTGCCGTTCTCGGATTTTGCGAGCAGGCAGGCCGGCGCAGGTTCGGCGATTTCGGTCACCAATGTGATCGCACTGTTTGTCTGTCTTGCGCCCACGACGATCGGAGCTCTCCTGTCATCGATCGGCATTGCCGGAATGAGCCGCCTGAATCAGGCGAATGTGCTTGCGATGAGCGGCCGGGCGATTGAAGCGGCGGGCGATGTCGATGTGCTTCTCCTCGACAAAACAGGCACCATCACATTGGGGAACCGGCAGGCAAGTGAATTCCTTCCCGTAAAGGGCGTGTCCGAACAGGAGCTGGCCGACGCCGCGCAGCTCTCCTCTCTGGCCGACGAAACGCCGGAGGGCAGAAGTATCGTGATCCTCGCAAAGGAGCGTTTCGGCATCCGCGGACGGGACCTTTCCAGACTTGGTGCATCCTTTATCGAGTTTACGGCGAAGACCCGGATGAGCGGTATCGACTATCAGGGCAACGAGATTCGAAAAGGCGCGGCCGAGGCGATCAAAGCCTATGTGATCGGCAAAGACGGCGAGTATCCCGCGGAGTGTGAGCGCCTTGTACAGCGTGTCGCCGGCGAGGGCGGAACGCCTCTGGTCGTCGCAAAGAACAACAGCATATTGGGCGTTGTGTATCTTAAAGATATTGTGAAAAACGGCGTAAAGGAGAGATTCGAAGATCTTCGTAAGATGGGGATCCGGACGATCATGATCACCGGAGATAACCCTATGACGGCAGCGGCGATTGCAGCCGAGGCCGGTGTGGATGATTTCCTGGCAGAGGCCACGCCGGAGGCCAAGCTCAGCCTGATTCGGGATTACCAGTCGAAAGGGCATCTTGTCGCAATGACCGGAGACGGGACCAATGATGCCCCGGCACTTGCGCAGGCGGATGTTGCGGTAGCGATGAATACCGGGACACAGGCCGCGAAGGAAGCCGGCAACATGGTCGATTTGGATTCGAGTCCGACCAAGCTGATCGACATCGTACGAATCGGCAAGCAGCTTCTGATGACAAGAGGCGCGCTCACGACGTTCAGTGTGGCCAACGATGTCGCGAAATACTTCGCGATCATACCGGTTATTTTCTTCGGGATTTACCCTGAACTGTCGGCGCTCAACTTCATGGGCCTGACGAGCGCGACAAGTGCCATACTCTCGGCGATTATTTACAATGCGCTGATCATTGTCGCACTGATACCGCTGTCACTGAAAGGCGTGAAATACCGTGAAGTGTCGGCGGAAAGGCTCTTGAGAAGGAATCTGCTTGTGTATGGTCTGGGCGGAATCGTGACGCCCTTTATTGCGATCAAATTGCTGGATGTACTTTTAACCCTATGCGGTATCGTTTGAGGAGATGAATCTTAAGATGAAGAAGTTTTGGAAAGAATTCCGGCCTGTAATTGTATCCTTCCTTGTCATGACATTGCTCTGCGGTGTCCTCTACACAGGTCTTGTGACCGGTATTGCGCAGGTGGTCTTTCCCGAAAAGGCAAATGGCAGTATTCTTACGGTGACACGTAAAGACGGCACGACAGCCCAATACGGATCCGGACTCATCGCGCAGGAATTTACGGATGCGAAATACCTGATCGGAAGGCCTTCGGGTACAAGCAATCTGTCCGCGGTCAGCGACGAAGAGGAGAAGCTTGTTCAGGAACGCATCGAGTGGCTTCAGGCCATCGATCCGGACAACAAAGATGATATTCCGCTCGATCTTGTGACGGCGTCCGGCAGCGGTGTCGATCCGTATATTTCGCCCGAAGCCGCGCAGTATCAGGCGGCCCGCATTGCACGTGTGAGAGGCATCGGTTTAGCGGACGTGCAGAAGATTATTGACCGGTATACGACTGAGAAGTTCCTGGGCATCTGGGGCGAAGAAGGCGTCAATGTACTGAAGGTCAATCTCGCTCTCGACGGCATGCTGTAAAGAGACGGTGTGCAGAAAAGTGACGGCACGCCGTAAAGAGACCGCATACGAGAACTCGACGGCGAGCCGGTAAGAGACAATATGCGGCAACTCGACGGCGTGCCGGTAAAGGAAAATATGCGGCAGCTCGACGGCGTGCCGGTTAGAGAAAAAACACGATTTGGGAAGAGGCTTATGTTATGGATTACGATGATAACCGTCCGGATCCGGATGTACTTCTGGAGAGACTCGGCAGCCGGGAGCCGGTTAAGGCCGGAAAGCTGAAGATTTTCTTCGGCTATGCCGCCGGCGTCGGCAAAACGTATTCGATGCTTGACGAGGCCCGCGATCTGTTTAGAAGCGGTGCCGACGTTCTGGTCGGCTATGTTGAACCGCATACGCGCCCCGATACGCTGCAGCTTCTAAACGGCCTTCCCTCGCTGCCGCCCAGGATCGTCCCGTACCGCAATATGGAGCTCAAGGAATTCGATCTTGATGCCGCGCTTGAAAAGAGGCCCGGGATCGTCTTGGTCGACGAGCTTGCGCATACGAATGCAGAGGGCGTGCGGAACAGGAAGCGCTATCAGGATGTTGAGGAACTTCTGAACGCGGGAATCGATGTGTACACGACGGTCAATGTCCAGCATATCGAGAGCCTGAACGACCTGGTGCAGAATATTACCAGGATTGCCGTGCGCGAGACGGTTCCGGATTATCTGTTTGACAACGCCGATAAAGTAGAACTCATCGACATCGAGCCCGACGAACTCTTAAGAAGATTTGCGGACGGGAAAATATACTGCACCGAAAGAGCCGAAACGGCGATGGGCAACTTTTTTACCAAAGAGAATCTGCGCCTTCTCCGGGAAATTGCGATGCGCAAGGCCGCGGACAGACTGAGCCACGGCAACCAGAGCGAGCGGGTCCTGTCCGAGAAGATGGCCAGCATCAAGTTTCTGGTCTGCATCGGTTCGTCGCCGTCCTCCGCAAAGTGCATTCGCTGGACCGCAAGAACCGCGGAGACTTTTCGCGCGCCATGGGTCGCCGTATATGTCGAGAATATGGAGAGCCAGTATTTTCTCGAAAAGGAGAAGCAGAATATCCGGGAGAATCTCGATCTCGCGGAACGGCTCGGCGCCGAGACCGTGACGCTGACCGGCGACGATATCGCGACCGCTGTCTCCGAATATGCGAAGCTCTCGGGCATTACCAACGTCGTGATCGGGAAAAGCCGCAGAAAGAAGACGCTTAAGAGTCTTTTCGAGACCGATCTTGAAGACAAGCTGATTTCCGCTTTGCCGAGTATCGAGGTGCATATTATTCCCGGAGGTCCGGACGATAAGACGTATGCGAAACCGCGGATCCGGCAGATCAGCGAGAACCTGTTCCTGTCCTGGCACGATACAACTAAGACAATCTCCCTCGTAATCGCCGCGACGGTTCTGTCGATCGGGCTGCGCGAGTTCAATATCGGCGATCAGAACATCATCATGGTGTACATTCTCTTCATTCTGATTATTTCGAGAACGACGATGGGGTATATCTATGGCGTGGCCGCCTCTATATTAAGCGTTCTTGCGTTCAACTTCTTTTTTACCGAACCGTATTATACATTTAACGCGATCGAGCGCGGTTATCCGCTTACCTTTCTGATCATGCTTCTCGTGGCGTTCATAACGAGCGCCCTGACCGTTCGCATGAAGTCGCAGGCACGTCTGGCGGTGACCAGAGAGCGCCGCACCGAGGTACTGTACGAGATCAACAAGAAGCTTCTGGTTACCCGCGGTCTCGAAAATATCATTGTGCTGGCAAACGATTATTTTGTGAAGCTGTTTGACCGGTCCGTGATCTTTTACGCGCAGAATCCGGACAGCACGAACGGTTTCATGCGGCAGTCCCCGACGGATCCCGATGCTTCCTTCCTGCTGTCGGAGAGCGAGCGGGCCGTCGCACACTGGGTGTACACCAATCAGAAATATGCGGGAGCCGGCACGGATACGCTGATGGGGGCGGGCGCCCTGTACGTGCCCGTGATCTCGCAGGGCAATTCGCTCGGCGTGATCGGGCTGTCTTGCGCAAGAGGCAAATTCAGCCAGACAAACCGCTCCTTCCTGCTGATGATTACTTCTCAGGTGGCGATGGCGCTGGAACGGCAATACTTATCCGACGAACAGCGCAAAATAATCGTCGATTCCGAGAAAGAAAAGATGCGGAGCAATCTGCTTCGGGCCATCTCGCATGACCTGCGCACGCCTCTTACCGGCATTTACGGAGCGAGCTCCGCAATACTCGAGAACGGCAGCAAGCTGAATGTCGAAACACACGACAAGCTCGTCCGCGGGATCCGCGACGATTCGCAGTGGCTTATTCGTATGGTAGAGAATCTGCTGTCGGTTACGCGCATTGACGAAGGCACCATGAATGTGAAAAAAACGCCGGAGGCGGCCGAAGAGATCGTTGCGGAAGCGGTCAGCCGTATCCGGAAGCGTTTTCCGGATCATAGAATCACGGTGAAAGTGCCCGACGAACTTCTGATGGTTCCGATGGACGGGACACTGATCGAGCAGGTATTGATCAACCTGCTCGAAAATGCGGCCAAGCATACACCGGTGGACTCTGTCATTCAGGTGAAGGTCAAAAAATACGATCAGAACGCCGTGTTTGAGGTCATTGACCACGGCGAAGGCATCGCAGAAGAGGATTTCCCCCATTTGTTCGAAAGCTACATTCAAAATGAAAAACGCAGTCCGGATTCATCGAGAGGAATGGGGATCGGGCTCTCTATCTGCATGTCAATCATCAGAGCCCATCATGGCAAGATGGAGGCAGCCAACAACGAGACGAAAGGGGCTGTATTCCGTTTCACCTTGCCGCTGAAGGAGGAGAAAGACCATGAATAGCAAGCCGCTCATTATGATCGTTGAAGACGAGGAAGCCATCAGCAATTTCATATCGGCCATACTGTCCTCGAACGACTATAACATCCTGAAGACCGCCAAGGGAGCTGAAGCAATCTCCATGGCGGCTTCGCGCAGCCCGGATCTGATCCTTCTGGATCTGGGACTCCCGGATATGGACGGCCTTGAGGTATTGAAAACTATACGGAAATGGACGGGACTGCCGGTGATCGTGGTATCGGCAAGAGGGCATGAAAGAGAAAAAGTAGAAGCACTTGATCTGGGGGCGGATGATTATATTGCCAAACCGTTCGGCACGTCGGAGTTGCTGGCGAGGATCCGGACTGCCATAAGGCACGGACAGAATACAGCCGGAAGTCCGTTCTCGACAAGCGAAAAGCTCGTGGTTGGGGAGCTTGAAATCGATTATGCCAAAAGAATTGTCTCTATCGAGGGCGAAGATATTCATCTTACGCCGATTGAATATAAGATCATCGTCCTTCTCTCAAAGAACCTGGGGAAAGTGCTGACGCACGATTACATCATCAAAGAAGTGTGGGGACCGTATACGAACGAAATACAGTCGCTGCGCGTCAATATGGCGAATATCCGGAGAAAACTGGAAACGAATCCGGGTGAACCGAAGTACATTGTTACGGAAGTCGGAGTGGGATATCGCATGGTGGAAGAACACTAAGTGGTAGAATGTCGGATGACGAACAGTATAATGTCCATTAAGCGGTAAAATGTATATAATAAAGATACTTGATTTATGATGACGGAAGACCTGTAGTTGGATACATGGAGGGCTTCTTATGAAAAGGGCACTGTTCGCAGTACTGGCCGCTTTTTTATCTGTTGGAATCGCTTCCTGCGGTGTGCCTGCCAAAACGGGGCCGTCTTCCGGCCTCGCTTCGGCATCTTCATCAAATATGTCTTCGACACCTGCTGCATCTGAGGCCGCGGCTTCTGCAGAGGCGGCGTCCAATGTCGTGACGTTTGCCGATCCGGTTCTGGAAAAGATGGTCCGCGGTGCGATGGGCAGACCCGACGGCAATATTACGGCAGAAGAGGCCGGGGCCGTAACCAGCCTGAATCTGAGCAATGAATGGCGGCGATATGTGTCCGACGGATCAGAGATCCGCGATATCGGCGGCCTGGAATTTTTCGTTAATCTGGAATATCTTGACCTCTCCTTCCATGCAATCACCGATATCACGCCGCTCTCCGGGCTCGGAAAGCTTGCCGTGCTGTCGCTCTGCGGCAATACGGTCAGCGATATGGCGCCCCTCTCCGGACTCACGGGCTTGAAGGTGCTGATGCTGGCCGGCTGTCCCGTAAGCAGTTATACTCCGCTGTCGGATATCTATCCGAACCTGATAGAGAAGGATTTCACGATCGCGTACACGCTCGCCGAACTCGGATTTGTTATGGACAGCGAGAGAAAACAGGCGATCTATGACGGCGACAGCGCGTCCGTCCGCATAAACCACGCCGGATGGGGCATTCCGCCGGAAGAGTGGATGAAGGATTGCGTCCGAACCGTTTTCGAGCAGAACGGCTATAAGATTGACATCGGGTATTACCCGGATTTCGACACGTATGTTGTGTTGGCATACAAAGACGGAAGTCTCGTGATCAACTATCTGTATAATCACGGACAGGACAGCTTTGGCTTTAGCACGGGGGATCGCGTGAGCACGGAAGAGGCGATACGCGGGATCTTTACCGGCTCGGATTCGGAGGATATGCTTCTCGTGCCGGTTCAGACTTTTCACGATATCCTCGCAAAATCGCTGAGTCTTTCCGCGGAGACGCTTTTCGAAATGCCCTTCGACGAGAACGATGATTCGCTGCCGTCTCCGTACGAGAGGCTGGGATTTACGTTTCTGGACTACAAGGCAACCTGCCTGTACGAGGAGCAGTCGCCGCATTCTTTGAATATCTCCGTACACAGGACCGAGTGGGACGAGAATGCTCCTGCCGAGAATCTCGTTGACTGGAGTATGGAATTGAATGATTCGGATGTGAACGGCTATCAGCTGTTGATTCTGTATTATGCAGCCGAGGGGAAATATCATGTCTCCGTCGTGAAGGACGGGGCGGAAGCCGCCTTCGAGTTCTGGCCTCAATCGGGTGAGTACGGCGCGGAATCTCCCGACCCCGATACGGCTGAAAGGGTATTCGGTGATGCCTTCGGAACGGATGGCGGGAAATGGTATGAGAAACCTGTGGCTTACTTTGAACAGACGGTTCAGGACCGCTTCGGAATGAGCATCGGAGAACTGTATGCGCTGCCTCTGATGGGATGAGAATTCTCGCGTGAGGTAAATAGCGGTGTCCAACGGTGAATTCCTTTTGTTTATACGATGTTCTCGGTGTCCAGTTTCTGTGGTTTTCCATGTTCGACAAAAGTATCTCAGTGTTGTATATATCACGCGAGTCGCAGCCCGCGCCGCCCTCGAGCTACAGCCAAAGCCGCTCGGCGCGTAGCCACGCCCCGCCCGATTTGTCCGGCTTTTTTCGCGCGTGTATAGACATCTGAAGCCTGAGGTTGTTTCTTTATTTCTATATTGGTATAATTCAATGTGGAATTATTTGTACAACGCTTATATATTGCGTTTAAAGGCGAGCGGGATATTAGGGGAGACTTTCGATGAAGAAGTTTTTGCTTTCAGTCATGATATTGTCCATTGTATGTGCGGCCTGCGCATGCTCCGGTAAGAATCCCGGTGCCGCAACGCAGGCGACCGATGTCACGGATGTGACGTCGGATGTGACGATCCCCGCGGAGACGACTCTCGCGGCGGAAACGACTGCCGAGACTACGGCGGCCGAGCCGGTTCCGACAGTGGTTCCCGCGAGTTTTCTGGGGCTGGCCCTTGTGCAGGACTCCGCGACTTCGCTGTGGGGCTTTATCGACGAGACGGGCGAATATGTGATTCCGGCGCAGTATCTGGCCGCGAGTCCTTTTGCCGGCAACGGCCTGGCGCTCGTGCAGGATGCCGGGAACAGCCTCTGGGGCTATATCGACAAGACCGGCGAGTATGTGATTGACGCGCAGTATGCCTGGGGATTTTCTTTTTCGGGCAACGGCCTGGCCTGTGTCGCGGTGATGGAGGGCGGATCGTATTCCTATATCGACGAGACCGGCGCGCCGGCGTTCTCGCAGCAATTTGATTATTCGGAGGGCTTTGCCGACAATGGTCTTGCCATTGTGAGGGATGTCGCAACGAAGCTGTACGGCTATATCGACGAGACCGGCGAGTATGTGATTCAGCCGACGTTCGGCATGGCCGGGGAGTTTTCGGCCGGGGGCTATGCGCTGGCCTATGATGCCGTGAATTACAAGGTTGGCATTATCGATATGTCGGGCGAGTATGTGATCGAGCCGACGTTCGGTCTGGCGAACAGCTTTAGCGCCAACGGGCTCGCGAGTGTTCAGGATATCGAGACGGGTCTGATCGGGTTTGTCGACGAGACCGGCGCGTATGTGATTGCCCCGCAGTTTGAATTCAGCGAGGGGTTCGGCGAGAATGGTCTTGCAAGTGTTCAGGATCCGACAACGCATCTGAACGGATTTATTGATTCGACGGGCGCGTATGTGATTCAGCCGCAGTTCGCGATGTGCCTCAACTATAACGACGACGGGCTGGCGGTCTTTATGTCGGCCGACAATCAGCTGGTAGGATATATTGACATGACGGGTACTCCGGTGATCGCGCCGACTTTTATCTGGGCGGAGGATTTCGCCTCGAACGGGTTGGCCGCGGTGCAGGATAACGAGACGAGTCTTTATGGGTATATCGACAGAACGGGCGCCTATGTGATTCCGCCGCAGTTCACAGCGGGTGAGAGCTTTACCTGATCTCTTAGACGGCCGGTCTTGCCGGCACCTTCTTTTACCTGATTCGCGAAAAGACGTATGACGCAGGGTCTGATGGAGTCCTTCTAACGGGACACGCAGGCCCTGCTTTTTTTATTTACGCCTTTTCTGGCCTTGCCGTGCCGTATTCGGAGGGTATCTCTCATCATGCGCTCTTGCGCCGCGCCCGGATCCGTGCTATTTTCAAGTAGAACAAACGTTCTCTTTGGAGGCGCGAAAATGGACAGAAAAATACTGCATGTGGATCAGAATTGTTTTTTCGCATCCGTGGAGATGAAGAATCATCCCGAACTTCGGAATGTGCCGATGGCGGTATGCGGCGACCAGGAGCGCCGTCATGGAATCGTGCTTACGAAGAATCCGTTGGCCAAGAAGGCCGGTATCCAGACGGGCGAGGTGATCTGGCAGGCCAAACAGAAGTGCCCGAATCTTGTCGTGGTCGACGCGCATTATTCGGATTATTCGTATTATTCGGAGAAGGCGTTCGAGATGTATTGCCAGTATACGGACCGCGTCGAACCGTTCGGCATGGACGAGTGCTGGCTGGATCTGACCAATATCAGCGGCACCGGAAGTTTGGAGGAGATGGCGGATGAGATACGTACGAGGGTCAAGAATGAGCTCGGACTTACGTGCTCCGTAGGGGGAAGCTTCAACAAGATTTTCGCGAAGCTCGGTTCGGATTATAAGAAGCCGGACGCGACGACGATCATTACCCGGGAGAACTTTAAGGACTTCGTATGGCCGCTTCCGGCGAGCGACCTCCTGTTTGTCGGGCACTCTACGAAGAAACGGCTCTCCCGGATCAACGTGAATACGATCGGGGATTTGGCGGCGCTTCCGCTCCCGTATATTGAGTCGTATCTCGGGAAGAACGGGGCGGTGCTCTGGGCCTACGCGAACGGACTCGACGAATCGCCGGTGCATCTTGCGACCGACCAGCGGATCATCAAGTCGGTCGGCAACAGCGCGACGACTTCGCGGGACATGGTCTGTGACGCGGATATCTGGAAGACGATTATGTCGCTCTCGGACCAGATTGCGTCGCGCATGCGCAGGTACGGGCTTTTCGGGTATACGATTCAGATCTGGGTCCGGAATTCAGAGCTGGAATCGTACCAGAAGCAGCGGATCATGGGCGTGCCGACCAATCACGATATCGATATCGCGCGCGTTGCGATGGATCTTTTCAAGCGAAGTTATCCGTGGGATAAGGCGGTGCGAAGCATCGGCGTCCGGGTGATGCAGGTGTGCCCGGCCGAGAGCTGCCGGCAGATCTCGATCTTCGATCCGGATTATATAAGGGATGAGAAGTCCGAGATCGAGAAGGTGATCGACGACCTGCGGCTCCGGTTCGGGGAGCAGGCGATCTTCCGAGGGGTCCTTCTGGATACGCATTCCGACCTGCTGCCGGAAGGGCAGTTCGGCTGGAATCAGGGGAGTTTCAAACGAACGGCGGAAGGGTAGAGAGGAATCCGTGACAAAATGAGCAGTTCCGGTGAGCGGAAGCGGGTTCTAGTCCAGCCATTCCAGTGATTCAAACCGTGAGAGAATAATCGTAGTATTTTAGCGATTTTGGTCCGGCGGTCACAATACCGCCGTTGGACAATGGAGCGCAACAGTTGCGTATCGTCTTTGATGGGAATCAGAACCGTTCGTTAATGAATAGAAGTTCAACCTACTCAAACATGCTCAGATGCTGATTGAGTATACTTGTCAATGATAATAAACGTGCTTTGAGAGTCGGCGCACCTACTCAAACGTGCTCAGAAGACGAATGAGTAGGCTCGTCAATGATAAGAAACGCGCTTTGGGAGGCCGGCGTACCTACTCAAACGAGTTATGAAGACGAATGAGTAGGTTTGTCAATGATAAGAAACGCGCTTTGGGGCACTGTTGAACCTACTCAAGCGCGCTTAGATGCTGATTGAGTAGGTTTGTCAATGATAAGAAACCCGCGTCGTGGCACCGTCGAACCTACTCAAACGCGCTCAGATGTCGATTGAGTAGGCTCGCAATGATAAAGAAACGCGCTTCGGGGCACCGTCGAACCTACTCAAATACGCTCAGATGCTGATTGAGTAGGTCGTCAATGATAAGAAACGCGCATTGGGAGGCCGTCGAACCTACTCAAATACGCTCAGATGTCGATTGAGTAGGCTCGCAATGATAAAAAACTCACGCCGGGAGGCCGACGTACCTACTCAAACGCATTCAGAAGACGAATGAGTAGGCTGGTCAATGAACGAAGCCAATGCAAAGGCATTTGGCGCACCTTTATATATTGTAAGCGGTAAACACTCCGCACCTTGACAATAAAATAAAGGATAGATTATCAAAGCCTATTTTGCAGGATCCAGCGGCAATTTGCATTCATCCGGCAGAACATCTGCCCATGGGAGAAGAGAGTCCATCTGATCCGGGTTGTTCTTGACATCCATGTTCGGCATCCGGGAAAGAAGATACTGAAAATATACGTAAGGCTT